>ENA-OQEB01000066-OQEB01000066.1-human-gut-metagenome-genome-assembly--contig:-NODE-66-length-41650-cov-3.390434_pt1 | contig 41650 bp, 50 predicted proteins | sample MGYA00242787_ERZ504619 | MGnify/ENA primary metagenome ERZ504619 (study PRJEB26092, sample SAMD00036317) | human gut metagenome | host: Homo sapiens | study: EMG produced TPA metagenomics assembly of... | reverse complement strand
TCGCCATCCGCCATCGCGTGGCCTACCCGTCGCAGTGGACCGCCCGCCCGCACCGCAACCTCGCGCACCGGCGGCGAATACAAGTGGCGTCGTACCGGCGAAGACCACCTCAACGACCCTGAAGCCATCTTCCTGCTGCAGCAGTCCACCCAGCGCGGTGACTACGACATGTTCAAGAAGTACTCGGCGCACATCAACGACACCTCCAACCGTTTGATGACGCTGCGCGGCCTGATGAAGTTCAAGTCCGGTCGCAAGCCGATCGACATCAGCGAGGTCGAACCGGCCAGCGAGATCGTCAAGCGTTTCTCCACCGGCGCCATGAGCTATGGCTCCATCTCCCAGGAGGCGCACGAGACCCTCGCGATCGCCATGAACACCATCGGCGCACGTTCCAACTCCGGTGAAGGCGGCGAATCCGAAGACCGCATCAATGATCCGCTGCGCTACAGCAAGATCAAGCAGATCGCATCGGCACGTTTCGGCGTGACCAGCGACTACTTGGTGCACGCCACCGACCTGCAGATCAAGCTCGCCCAAGGCGCCAAGCCTGGCGAAGGCGGACATCTTCCTGGCGCCAAGGTTCCGCCGTGGATCGCCAAGGTGCGTCACGCGACTCCGGGCGTCGAGCTCATCTCCCCGCCGCCGCACCATGACATCTACTCCATCGAGGATCTGAAGCAGCTGATCAACGACGCGAAGATGGCCAATCCGAGGCCCGCGTGCACGTCAAGCTCGTTTCCGAGTTCGGTGTGGGCACCATCGCCGCAGGCGTTGCCAAGTGCCATGCCGACGTGGTGCTGATCTCCGGCTACGACGGCGGCACTGGCGCGGCTCCGCTCAACGCCATCAAGCACGCCGGCACCCCGTGGGAGATCGGCCTGTCCGAAACCCAGCAGACGCTCGTGCTCAACGGCCTGCGTTCCCGCATCACCGTGCAATGTGACGGCGAGCTCAAGACGGGCCGCGACGTGGTGATCGCAGCCCTGCTCGGCGCCGAGGAATTCGGTTTCGCCACCGCCGCGCTGATCGTCGAAGGCTGCGTCATGATGCGCGCCTGCCAGAAGAACACCTGCCCGCAGGGCATCGCAACCCAGGATCCGAACTGCGCGCACGCTTCAAGGGCAAGCCGGAACATGTCATCAACTTCTTCATGTTCATCGCCGAGGAAGTACGCGAGCTGCTCGCCCAGCTCGGCTTCCGCACCTTGGAAGAGGCCGTCGGCCATGTCGAATGCCTCGACCAGAACGAAGCGATCAAGCGTTGGAAGTCTGACGGCATCGACCTGAGCAACGTGCTCATGCAGCCGGGACCGGTGCCGGGAACCATCCTGCACCAGACCATCGAGCAGAACCACGAGCTCGACAAGGCGCTCGACAACAAGCTCATCGAGCTCGCGCAGCCCGCCCTTGAGAAGAAGGAGCCGGTGCGCATCGAGATGCCGATCCGTAACGTGTACCGTACGCTCGGCACCATGGTCGGCTACGAGATCACCAAGCGTTACGGCGAGGAAGGCCTGCCTGACGACACCATCGACATGACGTTCCATGGTGCGGGCGGCCAGTCCATCGGCGCGTTCATTCCGCGTGGCGAGACCATCCGCGTGTACGGCGAAGTCAACGACTACGCGGGCAAGGGACTTTCCGGCGGACGCATGGTCGTGCGTCCGGAGGCGGGCATCACCTTCGATCCGCATGAGAACGTGATCGCGGGCAACGTCACCGGCTTCGGTGCCACTTCCGGCCAGATGTTCGTGGCAGGTCGTGCAGGCGAACGCTTCGGCGTGCGCAACGGCGGCGCCACCTTCGTGGTGGAGGCGTCGGCGACCATGGTTGCGAATACATGACCGGCGGCACCGTCGTGATCCTCGGTCCCACGGGTCGCAACCTCGGCGCAGGCTTCTCCGGTGGCCACGTGTACGTGCTCGACCTTGACATGAAGCAGGTCAACCCGGCTGCCGCCGCCAACGGCGCGTTGCTGTTCGAACCGCTCGACAGTGAGTCGAACGAAATCGTGCACGGTCTGGTCAAGCAGCATGCCGAAGAAACAGGCTCCGCATTCGCGGACGGACTGCTCGCCGACTGGGAGAACGCATCCAAGCGATTCACACACATCGTTCCGAAGCACTTCCTCGCCATGCAGAAGGCGATGAAGAACGCCGAAGAGAACAACATCGATTTCAATACGCCCGGCGTCTGGGAACAGGTGTACGAGCAGGTTATGGAAGGAGCGCGCTGACATGGGAGATCCACGTGGATTCCTGAAGGTCCGTACCCGTCGCGAACTGGCCGAACGCCCCGTCGAGGAGCGAATCAAGGATTGGTTCGACGTCCACGCCGAATCCGGCCTGCAGCCTTGGACCACCGAACAGGCGGCCCGATGCATGGACTGCGGCACGCCGTTCTGCATGAGCGGCTGCCCGCTGGGCAACATCATCCCAGAATTCAACGATCTGGTGCGCCAGGAGAAGTGGGAGGACGCGTACAACCGCCTGTCCGAAACGAACAACTTCCCCGAAGTCACAGGCCGCATCTGCCCCGCGTTGTGCGAGGCAGCCTGCGTGCTCGGCATTCACCAGCCGCCGACCATGATCAAGAACGACGAATGCACGATCATCGATCAGGCTTGGGAACTCGACTACGTCAAGCCATTGCCTCCGCAGCGCCTGACCGACCAGACCGTCGCCGTGGTCGGCTCCGGCCCGTCCGGTCTGGCATGCGCCCAGCAGCTTACCCGCGCAGGCCACACCGTGGTCGTATACGAGCGTGATGACGCCATCGGCGGCCTGATGCGCTACGGTATCCCGAACTTCAAACTCGACAAGCGACTCATCGACCGTCGCGTGGAACAGATGGAAGCCGAAGGCACCGTGTTCCGCACCGGCGTGGAGATCGGCAAAGACATCTCATGGGACGATCTGCGATCCCGCTACGATGCCGTGGTCGTCGCCATCGGCTCTACCGTGCCGCGCGACATGAAGATTCCGGGCCGTGAACTCAAGGGCATCCACTTTGCCATGGAATTCCTGCCCGACGCGACCCGCCGCGTCTACGGCGTCAAGCCAGTCAACGACATCACCGCTGAAGGCAAGCACGTCGTGATCATCGGTGGCGGCGACACCGGATCCGACTGCCTGGGCACGTCCATCCGCCAAGGCGCCAAGGACGTCACTGTGCTGCAGATCATGCCGCAGGAACCAAGCGAACGCCCGGCCAACCAGCCATGGCCGACCTTCGCGCGCCTGTACCAGAAGACCTCCTCCATGGAAGAAGGCTTCGAAACCCAGCGCGCCGAGTACGTGTACAGCACGGATTCTGTGAACTTCGTCGGTACCGAAGAGGAACAGGCCAAGGTGAAGGTGGAGCACTCCACCGCTACTGAAGGCTTCGTGGCCGATGAGAACGGACATGTGACCGGTCTCAAGGTAGTGAACGTTGCACCCGGCGAAAACGGACCGTTCACCCGTCAGCCCGGCACCGAACGCGTGATTCCGGCTGATTTGGTGCTCATCTCCGTCGGCTTCCTGCACCCGGACACCACCACGCTCGTGGACCAGCTGCCCGTCGACCTTGACGGACGAGGCAATGTGGCGCGCAACGACAAGTTCGCTACCAGCCAGGACGGCGTGTTCGCCTGTGGTGACGCCGGACGCGGTCAGAGCCTCGTGGTGTGGGCCATCTCCGAAGGCCGTTCCTGCGCGGCCGCCGTGGACGAATACCTCACCGGCGCCACCGAACTGCCGGCACCCATCGTCGCATCCAAAAGGCCCGATGATGCTGCCGCGCTGAACATAAGCAGTTAACGTAACAGAAAAATCGTCCGATTCTCCGCCAAAACGGAATCGGACGATTTTTCATATCCCCACTTCCCGGAACCTCGAACAATACAGACGTGGCATAAACGTCCGAATGACGTGCCGTTCGGCGAAAAACCGGCAGTCATGCAGTAAAGTGAACTGCAGCACATCGCAACAAAGGAGTGACCCAATGCCAAATCGTGCAGAACGTCGAGCGCAGGCAAAGAACAACCGCAGGGGAGTGCCGCAGCAGTACGACCAAACCCATGGCCGCGCACGTTCCGGAATGCTGGACGAATACCAGCTGCAGGAAAAGTCCCGCCGACTGCAAGACGGTACCGATGGACCTTGGAAGCCGACCGGCGGCACCATCGAAGAAACCGAAAGCCTGCTGACCACCAGCCCGAACTACACGAACCCGAAGATGTTCAAGGCACCGCATTCCGCACGCCAATGGTTCCGCGTGATCAGCTGGCTGCTCATCGCACTGTCCGCAATCGCATTCCTGGTGATCATGTGGCTGCCGTCACATCCCATGTGGTTGGTCGCCACGGTCTCCATCGTCTTCGCTGTCGGTGTGCTTAGCCTGTTCTTCACGGCGGGTAACCCGAAGCATAATCCGAACCTCGATCAGAATGGTACGGCCGTCTGATAGCAAGGCGATGAACGTAAAGCGGGGCTGCATCCGATGGAAGGATGCAGCCCCGCTTTCACATGCGAGTCACGAATGACGGCACTATTCGTTCCTGGTTTATTGACCTCCTTGCCTGCATTTTTAGGAAAGATGCAAAACTTTGTGACACGAATGAAACAATCAGGCGTTTCATTGAAAAATTGCCTTACAGTAGTGATGGAACAACTGCCTGACTCGAAGAGGAGAGCACAGATATGAAGGTTGACATCCTTTCCCGTGAATATCCGCCCAAGGTGTATGGCGGCGCAGGCGTGCACGCGGAGGAGCTTTCCAAAGTTCTGGCGGAACGCGTGGATGTGACGGTCCGTGCGTTTGACGGACCACGTGCCGAGAATGAGATTCCCGAAATCCCGGGTGACAATCCGAAAGGTTCGCTCAAGGTCGTCGGATACGACGTTCCCAAGGAACTCCAGGAAGCAAACGGCGCGCTGAAGACGTTCGGCGTCGATCTGCAGATCGCCGACGATGTGGACGCCGACATTATCCACGCGCACACGTGGTATGCATGCTTGGCCGGATACCTTGCCAAGATGCTGCACGGAACGCCGCTGGTCATCACCGCGCATTCCCTCGAACCGTTCCGCCCATGGAAGCGTGAACAGCTGGGTGGCGGCTACGATTTGAGCTCGTGGGCCGAGCGTGACGCATACGAGCATGCCGACCGCGTGATCGCCGTGTCCGCAGGAATGCGCGAAGACATCCTGAGCGCCTATCCGAATCTTGACCCCGACAAGGTGGTCGTGGTGCACAACGGTATCACCATGAGCCAGTTCGAAACCCCATCCGACGACGATCCGGGCTGGAAGGTGTTCGAACGCTACAATATCGACCGCAACAAGCCCACGCTGCTGTTCGTCGGACGTATCACCCGGCAGAAGGGCCTGCCATACCTGCTTCGGGCGTTGCATTTCGTCGATCCGGGCATCCAGATCGTGCTATGCGCGGGCGCGCCCGACACTCCGGAGATCATGAACGAGGTCAAAACCGCGTTCGCCAAGCTTGACGAGGAGCGCGGCAACATCATCTGGATTGAGGAGATGCTGCCGAAGCCGGAGCTCAACGCGCTTGAGCACGGTTGCGACGCGTTCATCTGCCCATCCATCTACGAGCCACTCGGTATCGTGAACTTGGAGGCCATGGCGTGTGGCCTTCCGGTGGTGGCCTCCGCGACCGGCGGCATTCCCGAAGTCGTCGTCGATGGCGAAACCGGATATCTCGTGCCTGTCGACCAGCTGCACGACGGCACCGGCACTCCGACCAATCCAGACAAGTTCGTGCATGACATGGCCGACGCTATCAACCGCATCATGGCCGATCCTGAAAAGGCGAAGCAGATGGGACAGGCCGGTTACGAGCGTGCGCGCGACCACTTCAGCTGGGAGTCGATCGCCGACAAGACCGTCAAGGTCTATGAAGACGTGCTTGCCGAGCAGGGCAAAACCGCCGAATAACCAGTTCACCACGTAGACGATGCGTGGAACGCTTCCGCTGAAAGCATTATGCTGGCGGAAGGCGTTTCCATATCTACAAGCCGAACAACGATAGGGGAGGAAGAATGCCGGAGCAGAACATCGCACTGGAACTCGCTGACGTGGAATTTCGTCGCCGTGGACGCGTGATTCTCACCAAGGTCAATCTGAAAATCAACAAGGGCGAGAAATGGGTGCTGTTCGGACCCAACGGCATCGGCAAATCCAGCTTGGTTCAAATGATGAGCACCAGAGGATTCCCGTCGGAAGGCACCGTCGACATTCTCGGCAATCGCTTGGGCAAGGTCGATGTGTTCTCCTATCGCAACCGTATCGGTTTGAGCTCCGCGGAACTGAGTCGCGCGTTCCCTCCCCAAGAAGATCCGCTCGACGCCATCGTGACCGCATTGACCGCGACCACCGGCCGTTGGCGCGACACCTACACCGACGAAGACTATGCCAAGGCGCGCTCCCTGATGTGCGAATTCGGCATCGAATACCTCGAAGGCAAGATGATGTTCAAGCTTTCGGAAGGCGAACGTACGCGCGTGCTGATCTGCCGTGCGCTGATGGCCGATCCGGATTTGCTGATTTTGGACGAGCCGACTACCGGTCTTGATTTGGGCGGTCGTGAGATTGCGCTTCGTGCGTTGAGCCGTGTCGGCGCCGAGCAGTCGGATCGTGCCGTGGTGCTGGTGACGCATCGTCTTGAGGAGATTCCGCAGGGATTCGACCATGTGGCGATCATGGGCAGGATCACCGGCAGCGAGGCCGACGCCTACGCCGACAATGTCGCAGGCAACGATCCGGCTCCGGGCACCATCGTGTACTCGGGTGATCTGGAACACGGTTTCACTTCGGAACGGTTGAGCGAAGTGTTCGGTTTGGAGCTTGAGGTGACGCATGCGAATGGACGTTGGAGCGCGTACGCGCGGTAACGGGTGCTGTGTGCGCCGGAATATGCTGTAGCATGAATAGCGTCGGACAGGAGTCATTCGGTTCCGTGCTGTCGTGATGGTGGAATCCGTGTGGGTATGAAGGAGTGATTGATGCGTCGAGGACCGTTGACGGCGGGTGAGAAGGTACAGTTCACGGATCGCAGATCCAATAAGATCACCGACCAATTGGTGCCGGGCGGTGTGACGCAGACCTCGCACGGCATCATTCTGCATGACGATGTGATCGGGCAGTCGGAAGGGTTCGTGGTGGTGACGGTGAGCGCCAAACGTGAGGCGCAGATCAATCAGGATCATCCGGAACGCGACGCCAACAAGCCTTGGAAGGGAACGCGCGCCATTGGCGGATGGCAGTTCGCGGTGATGCGCCCTCGGTTGGCCGATTATGTGCTGTCGATGCCTCGTGGCGCGCAGATCATGTATCCGAAGGACATTGCCCAAGTGATTCAGCTTGGCGACATTCGTTCCGGCATGAACGTGTTGGAATCCGGTGCCGGATCCGGCGCATGAGCGTCAACCTGCTGGACGCGGTGGGGGAGCGTGGAAGACTGACCACCATCGAGATGCGTTCGGAATTCGCCCGCGTGGCCGAAGCGAATGCCACGGTCTATTTCGGCGGGCGCCCCGCATGGTGGGATCTGAAAATCGGTGATTTCGATTCGGTCGCCGCCACATTGCCGGAGCATTCCTTCGACCGCATCATGCTTGACATGCTTGACCCCTGGAACCGTCTTGAGCAGGCATACCGAGTGATTGCGCCCGGCGGTGTGCTCGTGGCGTATGTGACCACTACTACGCAGCTAAGCCGTATGGCGGAGGCGTTGAGGGAGGCTGGCTGCTGGACGGAACCGGATATCCAGGAGACTCTGGAACGCGACTGGAAGGTTCAGGGATTGGCGATACGTCCCGACCATCAGATGATCGGACACACCGGCTTCCTTATGGTTTCGCGGGCTATGGCGCCGGGATTTCAGGCGTTGCGCAAGCGTGACCGTGCCACGAAAGACACGACCACCGATATTGATTCGCTGAGCGCCGAAGAACGTGCCGAACAGCTCGAAGATCTTGAGTTGCGGGATATTTCCGATCGCAAGTTGCGTAAGGTGCTGCGTGATCTCGACGCGCAGGTCGAGGCTATCGGCGATTGATACGGTGTTTCTTGCCGTTGTTCTGAGACAATAGTCATAGCGCGTTGCGTTGGTGCATACGCTGGATCGTTAAGGATTGGAGCATTCGTCCATGGGAACGAGCCTCAAGAAGGTTGCGAAAAAAGCCAAGGATTACAAGTATGTGTTGCTGGTGATGCGTCACGCCAAAACCGAGCCGTTTGGTGACGGTGGCGACGCCGGGCGTGAGCTGACCGACAAGGGGCGTAAGCAGGCGAAAGCCGTCGCCAAAGGCCTGGCCGCGCACAAGATGGTGCCGACGCGCATCGCGTGCTCCAGCGCCACCAGGGCCAGGCAGACCTGCGATCGCATGCTTAAGGTGTTCGGCGACGACCCGAAGGTCGACTATCGTCAGAGTCTGTACGAAGGTGGGGTGCAGTCGGTATTTGACGAGCTTGCTCAGACCAAGGAGAAGCATCGCGAGCTGTTGGTGCTCGGCCATGAGCCACTGTGTCGATCGCATGCCAATGGCTGGCGAGCTCCGAATCGGATGCAATGCTGCTCGACATGCTGAATCTGGGCATGTCGCCGGCATCGCTCGCCGTGTTCGGATCAAATGAGCCATTCAACCAATGGCAGCTGCACAGTGGCGAACTCATCGCATTGCTGACGGCCAAGGATTTTGAATGATTCCTTCGCCTCTCGACATGATGCTGAGAGGCGTGAAATGTTGCCATGCCAACTGATATAAATCGTGCTTATAGCGACACTTAAATTTTCTTGATGAGTTATAGCTGGCGATTTCGTGGTAGCTTGAGCGGGTTGCATTGTTCATATCAGATGGAGGATTCATGTCCGTTCTCACTTCCGTCTCCGGTTTCCCTCGCATCGGCCAGAACCGCGAGCTGAAGAAGATTATCGAAGCTTATTGGAAGGGTGTCGCAACGCTCGACGACGTGCGCGCCACCGCCAAGGAGCTGCGCGCCAAGCATTGGAAGCTGCAGCAGGAAGCCGGAATCGATTTGATTCCGAGCAACGACTTCAGCTATTACGACCAAATGCTCGACACTGCCATCCTGCTGAACGTCATTCCGCAGCGCTACCAGCGCCTCGCCTTCGACAATCCCGAAGAGACGCTGTTCGCCATGGGCCGCGGCTACCAAGGAGACAAGGGCGACGTCACCGCGCTGCCGATGAAGAAGTGGTTCACCACCAACTACCACTATCTGGTGCCGGAAGTCGACGAAGCCACCGACATCAAGCTCAACAGCACCAAGCCGTTCGACGAATTCAACGAGGCGAAGGCGCTCGGCATCACCACCAAGCCGGTGCTCATCGGCCGTACACCTTCCCTCAAGCTCGCCCGCAATCCGCAGCCGAAGAACTCGAATACGACAAGGGCCTGGTCAACGCGGTCGCCGCCGTCTACGCCGAGGTCGTGGCCAAGTTCGCCGAGCTGGGCGCCGAATGGATCCAGATCGACGAACCGTACCTCGTGCTCGACAAGGAGCCGGGCGACGTCGAACTGTTCAAGAGCCTGTACACCAAGATCCTGCCCGCACGCGACGGCAAGATCAAGGTGCTGCTCAACACCTACTTCGGCCACATCGCCGACGTGTATGAGACAGTCAACCTGCTCGCCTTCGACGGCATCGGACTCGACCTCAACGAAGGCAAGGACGAGAATCTCGCCGCCGTTGAAAAGTTCGGCGTCGCAGAGAGCACCACCATCTTCGCCGGTGTGGTCAACGGCCGCAACATCTGGCGTAACGATTACGCCGTCAGCCTTGGACTCGTCGACGCGCTGAAGAAGGTCACCGACAACGTGGCCGTCTCCACCGCAAGCTCCCTGCTGCATGTGCCGTTCAGCACCGAAGGTGAAGACGGTCTCGCCGATGATGTGCGCAAGCATTTCGCCTTCGCCGTTGAAAAGCTCGGCGAACTGCACGACCTCGCGGTTCTCGCCGACGCAGCGAGGAAGACAAGAAGGCATCCGGGGCATTGGCAGCCAACCAGGCGCTCTTCGACGGTACCCGCGTCGCCGCCGACAAGAACGTGGCGGAACGTCTCGCAGCCCTGACCGACTCGGACTTCGTGCGCCAGCCGGCACGTGCCGAACGTCAGAAGGCACAGCGGGAGGCGTTGAACCTGCCATTGCTGCCGACCACCACCATCGGATCCTTCCCGCAAACCAAGGAAGTGCGCGCCGAACGCGCCAGACTGCGCAAGGGCGAAATCACCAAGACTGAATACGACGAATACATGAAGGCGCAGATCGACGCCTGCATCAAGCATCAGGAGCAGATCGGCCTTGACGTGCTCGTGCACGGCGAATTCGAGCGTAACGATATGGTCGAATACTTCGGCCAGAACCTCAACGGTTTCCTGTTCACCAAGAACGCTTGGGTGCAGTCCTACGGCACCCGTTGTGTGAAGCCTCCGATCGTATGGGGCGACGTGTCCCGCGCCAACCCGATCACCGTGGAATGGAGCGCCTACGCACAGTCCCGTACCAGCCATGTGATGAAGGGCATGCTCACCGGCCCGGTCACTATTCTCAACTGGTCCTGGCCACGCGAGGACATCACCCACGAGCAGCAGACCCAGCAGCTGGCCCTCGCCATCCGCGACGAAGTGCTCGACCTCGAAGCCGCAGGCATCAAGTCATCCAGATCGACGAGGCCGCCCTGCGTGAAAAGCTGCCGCTCAGGAAGACCGACTGGCACAAGAAGTACCTCGACTGGGCCATTCCGGCATTCCGACTGGTGCACTCCGCGGTCAAGCCGACCACGCAGATCCACACCCACATGTGCTACTCGGAGTTCAACGACATCATCACCGACATCGACGCCATGGACGCCGACGTGATCTCCTTCGAAGCCTCCCGCGGCGATCTCGTGGTGCTCGACGCCATTCACGACGCCAACTTCGAAACCGAAGCTGGCCCGGGCGTCTACGATATCCACTCGCCGCGCATCCCGTCCGAAGCCGAAATCGAGGAACGCATCTACGAAATCCTCAAGAAGATGGACGTCGAAAAGGTGTGGATCAACCCCGACTGCGGTTTGAGACCCGCGGCAACGCCGAAACCTGGCCAAGCCTCGAAAACCTCGTGGCCGCAGCCCAGGCTGTGCGTGCCAAGCTGACCAAATAAGGCGAAACGTTAGGAACAAGACGACAGCCATGCATTCGCCAATGTTCTCGCTCGAGGTGTTCCCTCCGAAGCGAACCTCCCCTGTAGGCACCATCTACGACACGTTGGATGGCCTGCAGGGGTTGGACCCCGATTTCATTTCCGTCACCTACGGCACCGGCAAATCATCCGACCGTACATTGACCGCGCGCATCGCCCACACGGTAAGCGAATACGGCATCCCCAGCGTGGCCCATCTGACCGCGCAGTATCTGAACAAGGATGACGTCGACCAGGCACTCGACATGTTCGAACAGGCCAAGGTCTCCGGCGTGCTCGCCTTGCGTGGCGACCGCATCGACGGTGCCGAACCGGCAGGAGTATTCGAACATGCCAGCGATCTGGCCGTATACATCCGCCAGCAACGTCCGGACATGAAAATCTACGGCGCCTGCTACCCGGAAAAGCACCCACAGTCGGCAACGCTGGAAGAGGACATCGACAATCTCAAAAAGAAAGTCGATGCCGGCGTGACGCATCTGATCTCACAACTGTTCTACGACAACGAGGACTTCCTGAGATTCCTCGACAAAGCGAGGGCTGCGGGAATCGACGTGCCGATCGAAGCGGGCATCATGCCGGTCATGAACGCGAAATCGGTGCTGAACATGTCGAACAAATGCCAGTCGAAAGTTCCTGAAAAACTCGGCATCATGCTCGATAAATGGGGAGGTGACAAGGCTCTGCTCAAAGAAGCGGGCATCGCCTACGCATCCGAGCAGATCTGCGAACTGGTGGCGCGGGGCGTCGACGGCGTGCACCTGTACACGATGAACCATCCATGTGTCAGCCGACGCATTTGGTCCAACGTCAAACCATTCTTCGTCTGATTTCAGGCGATGCAACAAACATCAAGGGTGGTTGCGGGTATTTCGCAACCGCCCTTGGTTTTATCAGCGGTTACTATAGAAACCATGACTTCCATGCAACACAAGTTCGGGGCGCTTGATCTGATTCGAGCAGGGCTGCAAGATCTCGACAGGGCTCGCACGTTGTTCGACGAGCTGCACAATGACGGCATCGATGACGACAGGATGCGGCTGCTACTAGCCACGCTGGAAAAAGCGTGCGATCCCGACATCGCACTCAGCAACCTGGTGGACATCATCAAAGTGATGCAAAGTCAAGGCAAGGATTTCACCAACATCATCGCCGATGAAAACTCTTTCGTGCGACTGATCACCGTGCTCGGCGTATCCGATGAAATGGGCAAGCTCATGCGATTCCGCCCGGAACTCGTGGAGGCCGCAGCCAACGATGCCTGCGAAAGCCACCTTTACAATCACGAACAGCGCAGAGCGCATGTGCTCAAATCGGTAGGAGCCGATCCCAATGACCACACCATGCCGACCGCAAGCCTGCCACTTGCCGAAGCTGCGACGGCGCTACGTAAAACCTATCGCAAACAACTCGCCGCAATCATGGCGCAAGACGCCACGGCGAACGATCCCATCGAAATCCAACCGCGCATCAGCACCGAACTTTCCGACCTTGCGGACGCGGCGCTTGAAGGCGCGCTCGCCATCGCACGCCATGAAGTGGACGGCAGCGGACATGTGCGTTTCGCCATCATCGGCATGGGCAAACTGGGCGCACAGGAGCTCAACTATGTATCCGACGTGGACCTGATCTACGTGGTGGAACCCGCCGACGCGGATACCAACGGCATGACGCTCAGCCGAGTCGGCACCAAAATGGCGACCACCCTGCAACGCGTATGCCAATCCGTCATTATGGGCGTCGCCGAACCGACGCTTTGGCAGATCGACGGCGGACTGCGTCCCGAAGGCAAGGATGGCCCACTGGTACGCCGGCTCGAATCCCATGAAGCCTATTATGAGCAATGGGCGGAAAACTGGGAATTCCAAGCTCTGCTCAAAGCACGTCCGGTAGCCGGCGATTCTGACCTCGGCCAAGCGTATATGAGCATGACCCGACCGTTCGTCTGGACCGCATCCAAACGAGACAACTTCGTTTACGACTGCCAGCAGATGCGCAAACGTGTCGAAGACCTTATTCCCAACCCGCTGAAAGACCGTGAAATCAAACTCGGCAGGGGAGGTCTGCGCGACGTCGAATTCACCGTGCAGATGCTCCAACTCGTGCACGGACGCTCCGACGAGGCATTGCGCACCAGCTCTACACTCGAATCCCTGCAAGCCTTGGCCGAAGGTGGATACGTGTCACGCAAACAAGCCAAAAAACTCTCATGGGACTACCGATTCGAACGAGTGCTGGAACACCGACAGCAAATGTGGGCGCTCAAACGCACCCACCTGTTCCCGGACCTCGGCAAAGCAACGCGGGAGGCCTTGAACGCAAACGAGACATCACCATCGACGAGCTGAACCAAAATCTCGAACTACGTCGACTCGCGCGCGCGTTCCACCTGCATCCCGAAGAACTCGTCAATAAATATGATGAGACGCGTCGCGAAGTACGTCACCTGCACATGGACATCTATTACAGGCCCATGCTGCCCATCAACGCGGGACTCGACGACGAACAGGTGGAACTCTCCACGACAGCCACGCAGGAACGATTCGAATCCATCGGATTCGCCGACGCCGACGCGGCCATGCGCCACGTCACAGCACTCACCGCAGGCATCTCCCGAGCCGCGAAAATCAACCGCATCCTGTTACCCGCGGTATTGCAATGGCTTGGCGAAGGGCAGAATCCAGACATGGGACTGCTCAACTGGCGCAAACTCGAAGAAAACTTCGGTTCCGAAAGCGAATACCTCGGATTCCTACGCGACTCGCCATCAGCGGCACAACGCCTATGTCACGTACTATCCAACTCACGATTCCTCGGCGACGCACTCAACAAATCCATCGAATCAGTCACATGGCTCGGCAACGACAACTCTTTGCAACCACGCTCGCGAGAAAGCCTCAATATCCAAACCAAGCAACGCTCGAACGCAATGCCGGCAACATCAACGACTTCGCCAACTCCATCCGAGCCATGCGCAGACACGAAATCGAACGCATCGGCCTCGCATGGATGAGCGGCGTGATAGACGATGAAGCATCGCTCGCCGGCATGACCGACGTATACGACGCAGCCATCGAAGCCTCACTGCAATGGGCTATCCGGCATCGCATCAACGACATGCAGTTCGAGCAAGCGCCCGCCGCAATCGCCCTCATCGGCATGGGACGGTACGGCGGCAGGGAAGTCAACTTCAGCTCCGACGCCGACGTGATCATCATCTACCGGCCAGCCGAAGGCGCCGACGACACCCAAGCCAACCTCTTCGCACGCAAAGTACAGGAAGACCTGCGCGCGATCCTGCAAGGCCCAACCACATTCGAACCAAAAATCGAACTCGACATGGATCTTAGGCCTGAAGGCAAAAACGGACCACTCGTACGTTCCTACGCATCCTGCGAGGAATATTACCGATCCTGGGCAAGCATATGGGAACACCAGGCACTGCTACGCGCCCGGTACGCAGCAGGCGACGTGGCGCTCGCCGAGGACTTCCTGATGAACATCGCCGATCCGTTGCGTTATCCGAAAATCGATCTTACGGAAACGCAGATCTCTGAAATCCGCAAGCTTAAGGCACGTATGGAGCCGAACGTCTGCCACGCGGCGTACGTAGGGATCGCCATCTGAAACTTGGCAAAGGTGGACTGTCGGATGTTGAGTGGACGATTCAGCTGCTGCAATTGCAGCATGCAGGAGACAATGCCAACTTGCGCGTCAATGGCACGTTGCAGGCGTTGGATGAGTTGGAGCACCGCAAGCTGATTTCCGCTGGAGATGCTGTTGTGTTGCGCAAGGCATGGCGCATGTGCACTACCGCGCGCAACGGCAGCTATTTGTGGAGCGGACGCGTCAATCAGGCCGATATCCTGCCGGACGATTCATATTCGCTGGGAGGTATCGCTGTGTATCTCGATTACGACGCGAACCGCGGTCAGCATTTCGAAAACGATCTGCTTGCGGTAATGCGCAAGGCCCGCGACGTAACGGAGCGCCTATTCTACGGCCGCTCGTGAGCTGGGAAGTTAACGGCGAGGAACATGTTGTGACCGTCGGATCGAGGCCATACGGCTCTGACGAATGTGCTGGATCAAGGCTTCTGCCTATGGAAGGACGGAGACCGCTCCACGAGTATTCGTGAACACGCGGTGAACTGGTGGGGTCTGCATTTCAGGCTATAGTTGGCTAGGTCACTTCGAGTGGCCACCTTCAACCACAAGTTGCATGAAAGGTGAGCCGTTGTCTTCAGTACTCGAACAGGCGGTTGAAACGCCGATGGTCGAAAGAGTGTCATCACATTGGATGATCTTTCCATTCGCCAGATTCAAGAATTACTCCACAAGGCGCAGTACATTGATTCTCATCGTAAAGAAGTGGCGCACGCCTGCGACGGCAGGGTGCTCGCCACTTTGTTTTATGAGCCCAGCACCCGTACGCGCCTGAGCTTTGAAACCGCCATGCTCCGACTTGGCGGCAAGGTGATCGGCTTCGCCGGCGCCCAGCTCGCTTCCGTGACCAAGGGCGAAACCATTTCGGACACTCTGAAAACCGTGTCCAACTACGTGGACGTGGTGGCGATCCGCCACCCGAAGGAAGGTGCTGCTCTCGTGGCGTCCCGCGCGGCTTCCGTACCGGTCATCAATGCCGGCGACGGTGGACACATGCACCCCACGCAGACCTTGGCTGATTTGGCGACGCTGCAGTCGCGCTTCGGTCGCGTGAACAATCTGACCGTCGGTCTGTGCGGCGATCTTACCTTCGGTCGTACCGTGCACTCCCTGATCGAAACCCTGTGCCGTTTCGGCAATGTGAACTTCGTGTTGGTCAGCCCGGACGAGCTCAAGACTCCACAGTACGTGCTCGACCGTATCAATGCCACCGACTCCTGCTCCTACACGGAAGTCAAGGATCTCGTTTCCGTGATTGGCGATCTCGACGTGCTGTACATGACCCGCGTGCAGAAGGAACGATTCTTCAATGAAGACGACTATCTGCGACTGCGCGACACCTACATTCTTGACGAAGCCAAGATGGCTTACGCCAAAAAAGACATGGCTGTGCTGCACCCGTTGCCGCGAGTCAACGAAATTGCCGTTGAAGTGGATGACGACCCACGCGCCGCCTACTTCGAACAGGTCAAGAACGGCATGCTCATGCGCATGGCATTGGAAAGCTCGGTGGTTGGAGACGAACTGCCGGGATATGAACCGCTTGAATCCAAGGAGGTTGCGGCCTGATGGAAGTTACCAGCATTCAGAACGGCATCATCATCGACCATGTGCCTGCCGGCACCGCGCTCAAGGTGCTCGAATACCTGAAAATTGATCCGGCTAAGACCAAGCTCGCGCTGATCATGAACACCGACAGCCACATGTTCGGTACCAAAGACATCATCAAGATTGAAAGCGAAGAGGAAGCCGAAACCATCGACCTTGACGTGCTCGGCCTTGTGGCACGCACCGCAACCGTCGGCATCGTGCGAGGCGGTAAAATCGTGGAGAAAAAGCAGCCTACACTGCCGGAACATGTGGTCAATATCATCAAATGCGTGAACCCGCGCTGCGTGACTACCACCGAGCCGGCCGTGCAGATGTTCCACCTGGTGCATTCCGACCGTCAGGAATACCGCTGCGACTACTGCGACGAGGAAGCGAAGTTCTGACCCATGACCCTCACCCTTCACGACATCAAGGTTTGGAACACCGGCGAAGTCATCGACCTGATCGTCCCATCCGACGCTGATGAAACGGTGGACGCTTCGGCCATGACCATCGCCCCGGGATTCGAAGATCCCCACGTCCACTTCCGCGATCCGGGCCAGACCTACAAGGAATCCATGGTTTCCGGCTGCGCGGCCGCCGCCTCTGGCGGATACACGAACGTGCTCATCATGCCGAACACCGTTCCCGCCATGGATGGCGTGAAGGTGACGGCGGGGGAAACAGGCGCCAGCGAAGTGATCGATGCCGGTTTCGACACGGTCATCGACTATTTGCAGCATTACGAACAAGCCCATGATGTGACCTTGCCGGTGCGTTATGACCTGTGTGTATGCGCTTCCAAAGGGCGTGCAGGCAAGGAAGCAACCGACGTGGCCGACTGGATCGGCTACCTGCCGGAACACGATGACGACAACAAGGACGCCTACCAGCTGTGCCACCCGGTGACCGCCATCAGCGATGACGGTTCCGCGGTAACGCCGGAAATCCTCGACCAAGTGTTCGACAACGTCAAGGAATCAGGCTTGTACCTGATCGAGCATTGCGAACACCACGACACTGGGGCGGTCAACGAAGGTCCCGTATCACGAGAACTGGGCGTACCCGGCATTCCCGAAGATACCGAACTGAAGATTGTCGAACGGGATATCGAGATGGCGCGCAAAACCGGCGTGCATGTGCACTTCCAGCATGTCAGCACTGCGATTTCTTTCGACGCGATTCGCAGGGCCAAAGCTGAAGGATTACCGATTACGTGCGAAACTGCACCGCACTACATTGCGTTGTGCGATGAAGCATTGCTGAAATACGGCACGCTCGCCAAGATGAATCCGCCGTTGCGCTCCGAAGAGGATCGCAAGGCAACCATCGCAGCCGTAGCTGACGGCACCGTCGATCTGCTGGCCACCGACCATGCACCGCACACCATGGAAGAGAAGGACCTTGGTTTCCTCGATGCTCCGAACGGCATTATTGGTCTTGAATGTGCGTATGGCGTATGCCACAAGATTCTTGTGGACGGCGGCTTTATCTCCGACGAACGCCTGATTGAACTCATGTCGACTGCGCCAGCCGAACTTATGGGCCACAGCAAGGCCGACATCACAGCGTTGCTTGACGAATACGCAGACGCCGTCCCCGGAGACGATGACACCAAACGTGTGCTGGACCTTGGCAAGGTTCCTGCAGAAGACCGCGTGGATCTGGTAGTGCTTAACATCGACGAGAAATGGACCGTGAACCCCGAACGCTTCCATTCCTCGGCTCGAAACACCCCGTTTGGCGGATGGCAGGTCACTGGCCGGCCGCTCGCCACCATCATCGGCTCGAAACTGGTCTTCAGCCGTATCAACAAGGAGGATTGATGGATCGCCTGATCGAAGCAATCGAAGTCAAGCAGAATCCAAGCGTTGTAGGACTTGACCCGACCGAAGCGCTCGTGCCAGCGCAAATCGTGTCCAGCTTCGCCGAGGAGATCAGCGAACAGGTTGAAGATCCGGCGGAAGCGCCTGCCATGCAGCTTTCCGTGGCCTTCTTCGAATTCAACCGCGCCATCATCGACGCCGTTGCAGACATCGTACCCGCGGTCAAACCGCAGATCGCCATGTATGAGGCGCTCGGTCCGGCAGGCATCGACGCTTACACCATGACCTGCGAATATGCCAAGCAGAAGGGATTGTATGTGCTCGGCGACATCAAGCGCGGAGACATCGGTTCCACCGCGGCCGCATATGCTCATCACCTCAGCGGTGTAGGATTGGGCGACACCGCCTACGATCCATGGCATGAGGATGCGGTGACCGTGAACCCATACCTCGGCACCGATGGCATCACACCGTTTGTTGATGCCGCTACCGTCAACGACAAAGACATCTTCGTGCTCGTGCGCACCTCCAACCCGTCCAGCAGCGAACTGCAGGAACTTGAACTCGCTTCCGGCGAATGCGTATACGAGCATGTTGCCGATCTGGTGGAAGGTTGGGGCGCCGAAACCGTTGGCAAGAACGGCTATTCGCACGTTGGCGCGGTGGTCGGAGCTACCCACCCGGAGGAAGGCAAGGCATTGCGTGCGCGCATGCCGCACACGTTCTTCCTGGTGCCGGGTTACGGTGCCCAAGGTGGCACCGCACAGGGCGTGGCCGGCATGTTCGACCGCGACGGCATGGGCGCTCTCGTCAACTCGTCCCGAGGCATTATCGGAGCATGGAAGAAGTCCGGCAAGTATTCCGAATCCATGAGCGCCGACGATGCTTTGGACCTGGTCGCCGAATCGGCACGTGAAGCAGCCAAAGACATGCGTGACAATCTGCGTGCGGTCCTGCCGTAACCTGCCGACTGGCTAACTGTTCAATCTGAAAGAAAAACAACCATCAAACCATCGAACGTAACAGAGAGGGAGTTCATGACCACCGAAACAACGTTCGTTCCGACCGTTGCCGAGGCGACTGCGGCAGGCTTTTTCCCGAGCCGGCATGAAGTCGAGGTCGTTGACAATCAGGAACTGACCGACGGCGTGTACCGTTTGACGTTCCGTGACGAATATATCGCCAGCCATGCAAAGCCGGCACAATTCGTTGACGTATATTCCAACGATCCAAGCAAGCTGATGCCGCGTCCGCTCGGCGTTTGCGAAACCAACGGCGACGAAGTCAGCCTTATGTTCGCTGTGGTAGGCAAGGGCACCGCCGAATTCGCGCAGCTGAAGCCGGGAGACACCATTCGTGTGATGGGTCCGCTTGGCAATTCGTTCAAAACCAAGGAGCCGGCCAATTATGTGCTGGTGGCTGGTGGCCTTGGCGTGCCTCCGCTTGTGCATGCGGCGCAGCATATTGCCGGCGTCGAAGGCGCGGTCAGCACCGCGGTGTTCGGCTACCGTAATGTGCATTTCGGCGACGAATATGTGGGCAAGTATGCCAACAAGGTGTACAGCATCGACGAGAGCGAAGGCAATGTGATCACCCTGCTCGACCGTATCGAAAACGGGCTGCTCGGTGGCGAGCTCAAGCCGGTGATTCTGACCTGCGGACCTCTGCCGATGATGAAGGCCGTGGCCGCATGGGCTGCGAAGCGTGACCTGGCATGTCAGCTGAGCTGGAACAGCGCATGGGCTGTGGTTATGGCACTTGCGTGCTGTGTACGGTCGACACGTTGGACGGACGTTTGAAGGTCTGCTCCGACGGTCCGGTCTTTACTCGCGAACGTTTGGGATGGGGTGAATAAGATGATCGACGATACCCAGCATGAGAACCTGTACGGTTCGTACGAATGGAAACATCCCACGCAGGTGGCGGGTGTGCCGTGGAAGAATCCGGTCGCCACGGCTTCCGGCACCTTCCAGTATGCGGCGGTCCGCTGGTTCTACGACGTGAGCCAACTGGGCGCGGTCACCACCAAGGGCGTCTCTCCGGTGCCGTGGGAGGGCAATCCCGGCATCCGTACCGCTGAAGGCCCATCCAGCAACATCAACGCGGTCGGCCTGCAGAACCCGGGCGTGGATCATTATTTGGAAGACGATTTGCCCAAGCTCAAGGCCATCAACGCCACGGTCATCGCCAATGTGGCTGGCCACTGCGACGATGACTATGTCGAAGTCGTGTCCAAGCTGAACGATTCGCCGGCCGACATGCTGGAAATCAACGTGAGCTGCCCGAACGTGTCCGCCGGAGGCATGAGCGTCGGCACCGATCCGGTGGCATTGAGCCGTCTGATCACCCGACTGCGCAAGCTTACCGACAAGAAGATGATTGTCAAGCTCACGCCGAACGTCACCGACATCACCGTGCCTGCGTGCGGCCGTGGAAAGCGGTGCCGACGCGTTGAGTATGATCAACACACTGCTCGGCATGCGCATCAACATTCGCACCGGAGAGCCGATCATCGACCATGTGACCGGCGGCGTTTCCGGACCGGCCGTGCTGCCGATGGGACTCGTGCTGTGTGGAAGACCCGCTCCGCATTACCGAACACTCCGATCATCGGCATCGGCGGCATCGATTCCGGCGAGAAGGCGCTCGAATACCTGTATGCCGGAGCGAACGCCGTGGAAGTCGGAGCGGCCGCACTGTTCGAACCGACCGCGCCATTGCGCGTGGCCCGCGAACTCGACGACCTGCTCGACGCACGTCCCGAACTCGCAGACAAGCTCGCCAAGGGCGAAACTTGGCGCTGACCTCGATCATTCATCAAAGGAGCATGACATGACTGAATCCCTCGACCACCGTTTTACCAAGTTCCTGCTGGACGCACAGGCGCTGAAATTCGGCGAGTTCACGCTGAAGTCCGGTCGCAAGTCGCCGTATTTCATCAATGCCGGCGCATTCAACGACGGACGTAAGATCGCCACGCTCGGCGCATTCTATGCGGAGAAGATCGCGGCGGAAATCGAAGCAGGCAATCTGCCGAACGACATCGACACCATTTTCGGCCCTGCTACAAGGGCATTCCTCTGGGCGTCTCCACCGCGATCGCTCTGACTTCCGGCCACGGTATGGAAGTTGGCTACACCTTTGACCGCAAGGAGAAGAAGGATCATGGCGACGGCGGCATGATGGTCGGCACCCAGCTGACCGACGACATGAAGGTACTGCTCGTCGACGATGTGATGACCGCAGGCACCGCAGTACGCGAGGTCATTCCCAAGCTCAAGGCCGAAGCGAATGTGGAGGTCGTCGGATTGGTGCTTTCCGTGGATCGTATGGAAAAGACCAAGGATTCCGACACGTCCGCGGTGAAGGCCGTCGAAGCAGAGTTCGGCTTCCCGGTATTCGCCATCGCCAACGTGCGTGAGATCTTCGAGGCTGGCCAGCATATCGAAACCGCTGACGGCACCGCGTACGTGACCGACGAGATCAAGGCCGCTGCCGACGCCTATCTGGAGCAGTATGGCGCCTGAATTCCATAGGTGAATCGTATAGGCGGGTCCTATAGTCGAACATATGAAAAGTGTGCCTCGTACCAATCGAAAGCATCGGTGCGAGGCACTTGTCATATCTCATATCAGAGTGTATCCAGTTGATGAGTGCATTCAGTCAATCAGGTTGTATCCATGGTCGGCTACCACCGACTTGAGCTTCTCCAAATAGTTTTCCGCGGCCTTCGACAGCTTCGCACGCTCGTTCGTGATCCAGCCGACCAGCATGGTCTCATCGGTGTCAAGCGGCACGGTCACGATTTTCTCATTGTTGAGATCGCCGTTGTCGATGCCGGTGCACACGGTGTAGCCGTTCAGACCGATGATGAAGTTCAGAATCGTCGCACGGTCGGTCACGTTAATCTGCTTGGGGGAGTATTCCGGCCAGACCGCCTCTTCGGCGAAGAAGAAGCTGCCCTCCTCGCCCTGCTCGTACTGGATGAACGGGAATGGCTTCAAGTCGTCCATCGTGACTTTCTTCTTGCCGGCCAGCGGATTGTTGCGTGAAATGAACACATGCAACGGAGCACGGAACAGCGGATGGAATTCCAAATGCTTTTCGCGCAACATCTTGCCGATCACGTCTTTGTTGAAATCGGACAGGTAGATGATGCCGATTTCGGAAAGCATGTTCGCCACTTGGTTGATGATGTCTTTGGTGCGCGTCTCACGAATGGTGAACTCGTATTCGTCGGATTTGATGGAGCTGATCATTTCTACGAACGCTTCGACGGCGAACATGTAATGCTGTGTGGACACGGAGCACAGCTGCTTGCGTGGCTTCGCGTTCTTGTAACGTTCTTCGAGCAGCGACGCCTGATCGAGCACCTGGCGCGCGTAGGTGAGGAATTCCGCTCCGTCCACGGTCAAGGCGATGCCTTGCGACGAGCGGGTGAAGATCTCGATGCCAAGCTCGTTCTCGAGTTCCTTCACAGACGAGCTCAACGCGGGCTGTGACACGTACAGCTCGTGCGAGGCTTCGTTCATGGAACCGCATTCCACGATTTTCACAATATATTCAGCTGAAGAAGAGTCATAAACTCAGGTTAGAGCCATGTACTGACCGTAGGGGGAGTGCTTATACCCTCTTGTCTGGATAGTGGACTGCCGATCACGCAGATCGAAGACGTGAAAAACCAATTGCAGCTTGACAAGGATCGCACACAGTTGGAAACCCCAAAACCGTGCTCGACAAAACCGGTCAGGTGTTCGCCCAATGGGAGCAGACCGGCTTGACGGGTCAGGGCCTACAAGCAAAGTTGTCCCTATCGGAGTGCCCTATATCGACATACAATCGACAAAAAGGGATTGCCCGGCTTTCTACACACCAGACAATCCCGTTCGTCACAACCTACTACAGTTCGGTCTACTGGTACAGATGGCCGCCCTGCTCGCGGAAGCGCTCGCTCATCTCTTGCATGCCGGCAGCGATGGTTTGCGCGTCGGAGACGAGCTTCTCCTGTGCTTCGGCATTACCGAATTTTTTGCGGATGTTTTGGCTGATGGCCATGGAGCAGAACTTCGGACCGCACATCGAACAGAAATGCGCCATCTTCGCAGGCTCGGCCGGCAAAGTATCATCATGGAACGCGATGGCGGTGTCCGGATCGTAGCTCAGGTTGAACTGGTCAAGCCAACGGAATTCGAAACGTGCCTTGCTCATGGCATTGTCGCGGTCGATGGCATGCGGATGATGCTTGGCGATATCAGCCGCATGGCAGGCGATCTTGTATGCGATCACACCTTGCTTCACATCGTCCTTATTCGGCAGCCAAGATGTTCCTTCGGCGTCACATAACACAGCATGGCAGTGCCATAGCGGGCGATTTCCACACCGCCGATCGCCGACGTGATGTGGTCGTAGCCGGGAGCGGTGTCGGTGGTGAGCGGTCCAAGCGTATAGAACGGCGCGTCCTTGCAGATCGCCTTTTCCATCTCGATGTTCATGCGCACGGTGTCGAACGGAATATGGCCGGGTCCTTCGATCATCACCTGCACGTCGTGTTCCCATGCGCGCTGCGTAAGCTCGCCCAAAGTCATCAGTTCGGCGAACTGTGCCGCATCGTTCGCATCGGCAAGCGATCCCGGACGAAGTCCATCACCCAGTGAGAATGCGACATCGTACTTGGCGAAGATCTCACACAACTCATCGAAATGCGTGTACAGGAAGCTTTCCTGATGATGCTGCAAACACCATTCGGCCATGATCGAACCGCCACGCGAAACGATGCCCGTCATACGATTCGCCGTCAACGGCACGAAACGCAGCAGCACACCGGCGTGAATCGTCATGTAATCCACGCCTTGCTCGCACTGTTCGATCACTGTGTCGCGGAACAGTTCCCAGCTGAGCTTGGACGCATCATCCTCCACCTTTTCGAGCGCCTGATACATTGGCACGGTGCCGATCGGCACGGGGGAGTTGCGCAGAATCCATTCACGAGTGGTGTGAATGTCGTTGCCGGTAGACAGATCCATCACAGTGTCGGCACCCCACTTGGTGGCCCACGTGAGCTTCTCCACCTCCTCGTCAATAGACGAAGTGACCGCCGAATTGCCCATATTGGCGTTGAGCTTGGTGAGGAACTTCGAGCCGATGATCATGGGTTCAGCTTCGGGATGGTTGATATTGCAAGGCATGACCGCACGCCCTGCGGCCAGTTCGCTGCGTACCAATTCCACGCTGCAATGCTCGCGCTCCGCCACATAGCGCATTTCCGGCGTGATGATGTTGTGGCGCGCGTACCACATTTGCGTCACCGGATGATCCTTGGCCTTCATCGGCTTATGCTGGCGACCACGCCATTCCTTGGAAGCTTGCCACGTTTGATGGCGCGTTTGCGTCATCTTCCAAATTGCGGCGACGTCCTTCATATTCTTCGACGTCTCCACGGTCAAGAATCCAGTCCAAACGTAGGGGAGCGAGACCCTCCTTCGGATCGCATTTCGGACCTTCGGTGTTGTAATCCTTGAATGGTGCGTTCGGTCCGACGCCAGGAGTGTCAGACAGTTTGATTTCAGTGTACGGCACTTGCAGATCGTAGGAACCGAATTCGTTTTCGAAATGCACCGGCGTGGTTTTGCGAATATGTGCTTTGTCTCGCTGCTTGGAATCGCGTGCGGCAATGTCGACGCGCTGTTGCTTGGCAAGCTTGGAGGCGGCCTTGGCTTCCTTCGCATTGGTGAACTTCTTTTCGCCGGATGCGCCGTCGGCTGTGTTGTCAGTGTTGATTTCCGCTGTTTTCTGGCTTTCACGCGCGGCGCGTACCCGTGCTTCGTGTCGCCACGTACGGCTTTCCAGCGCGCTACCATATTGCGGGTTGCAGCTTCCGGATCATCGGCTCCTGCAATCGCGGACACCACGAACCAGCCTGCCGCCTTTGAATGCGCCAGCATCTCCATATCATCTGCGGTCACGCCACCGCCTACCACTACCGGAAAACCACTGGCTGAACAAATGGTGTTGATCTGCTCTTCGTCAAGCGTGCGACCGGAGCCGTCATTGCCGCCTACGGACGCTTCCGGCTTGGTGACGGAAACATGTAGTGGTGCCGCACCGATATAGTCGATGCAGCCGTCGGGCAATTCGTTGATGAGTTTGACCAGGCTTTCCGTTTCGGCGGACAATCCCACGATGGCATCTTCGCCAAGCAACGCGCGGGCTTCGCGCGGTTCCATATCGGTCTGTCCGATGTGCACGCCGTCAACCTTGATGCCTTTGCTGCGGGCCTGCCAGACCACGTCCACACGGTCGTCGATCACGAATGCCACGGAATCCGACTTATTGTTGTCTTCGATGATTTGCGCGATATCACGCGCCATGTCGGTGAGATCCTTCGCGTCAGCGTCTTTGGCGCGCAGTTGGATGAAGCTTGCGCCCCCGCGCAATGCGTCATCGATGACGTCGGTGATCGGTCGGCCTTTGCAATCCTGTGGTCCTACCACAAAATAGGCGCTCAGGTCGAAGCTGTCTCGCATCGACGCATATGGATAATTGCTCATGATTCCCCCTTGATTATGATGTTTTGGGTTGGGAAAACTTGATTTCGCAGGCAATGGGTATGCTGACGCGCCGTATGCTCGGTTATACGGGATAGAAAACGGAATTACGATTGATGATTGCGCGATGCAGACTGTTTGGTCGACGCGTCTGCTGCGCAGACTTTTACGGATGCCAATTGACGCTGGCAATGCGTGTGCGCTACGACACTCATTCTTCGCTCCCTACGATGGTGTTAACCAACAGGTTCAAAGGGTCAGGCATTCGCCTATCTCAGCTCCGTTGGGGAGCCCCCCTGCTTTACGTGTTGGCTATGAATCTACGCCCTGCACTGGACGTAACTTTCATCGAAGCCCACAGGAGAGTTAGGCCAGCCGTCACTTTCGCATGTATCGCCTCCATCCGCGTCACGCCTCCGCCGCGCAACTCACAGCAAACTCTCCTTGCAGGCTAATCTATACTTCAGTTCAATGCATTGCGTGTGAAAGAGGTCGACTACATGTTGAAAACGGAACGGCTGACATTGAGGGCTTGGGCGGAAACAGATGCGGAAAGCTTGTACTCCTATGCGAAAGATCCGGATATCGGGCCTGTCGCGGGCTGGCCCGCACACCGATCGAAAGAAGAAAGTCTCAATACGATTCGTCATGTGCTCAATGGCAAGGAATGCTACGCGATTTGCGAGCGCGGCAGCAATAACCCCATTGGTTCGATTGAGTTAAAGCTTAATGGTCATACGGATATGACGGATCGTGATGATGAGTGTGAGTTGGGTTACTGGCTGGGCAAGCCTTTCTGGGGGAGGGGTTATATGCCGGAGGCAGCCAAGGAGGTTATCCGTCATGGTTTTGTTGATCTTGGTATGAGTGCGATTTGGTGCGGCTATTATGACGGCAATCTGAAGTCGAAGCGGGTGCAGGAGAAGGTTGGTTTTGTCTATCATCACACGTGTGATGAGGTGCCGGTGCCTCTTATGCACGAGGTGCGTGTCGGGCACGTGAATGTTCTTACCAAATCACGCTGGCAAAATTTAGCTGCCTGCTGATTGTGCTAGAAGCTAACCTAGAATGCTTTGGAAGGGTCTTGGTGGGCTTCGAACGGATGCTGGTCAAGACCCTTTAGAGCTTCATGATGTTTTCCTCGATGCGACGGATGATGTCAATGAAAGCTTCATCGTTGTGCCCGGTTGGATCTGGCAGATTCCAATTATCGTCGAAAGTCTTGCCGATATAGGGACATCCCACGTCGCAGCCCATGGAGATCGCAGTGTCAGGTTTTGGAATATCCGAAATCAGCTTGGAGTATTGCGTTTTCTCCATGTCGATGCCGTAAAGCTCTTTCATGAGTCGTACGGCATCCTGATTGATCTGCGGCTTGGTTTCCACACCTGCGGAATAAAAATCACAATCGGTTCCGCGTAGATGCTTTCCCAACGCTTCGGCAATCTGGCTGCGGCATGAATTATGCATGCAAATAAAAGCCACTTTTCTCATAGCTTTCCCTGTCTGCGATGTTATGATTTCACGATTGCTGTCCCGTATTATACGTTTCGCCCAATGCTCCGCGTTCACATCATCGAATAACACAATGCCCGGTACGACCATGTCATAAGCTGGTCGTACCGGGCATTGGCTTGGATTATTCGCCCCAGACTTCTTCGGCGATGGACCTTACGAGTGCGATCTTGGCCCACTGCTGCTCCTCAGTGAGCTTGTTGCCTTCCTCAGTGGAGGCAAAACCGCACTGGGTGGACAGGCATAAGCGGTCGAGCGGCACATGCTGGGCCGCTTCGGAGATGCGAGCCTTAATCACTTCCGGATCTTCAAGTTCCGGTCTCTTGGAGGTGACGAGGCCAAGCACAACCTGTTTATCGCCGGAAACCTCAGCCAGTGGCGCGAAGTCACCGGAACGGTCGTCGTCGAACTCCAGATAGTAGCGTCCACGTTCTCTTCGCCGAACAGCTTGGCTGCGACCGGAGCATAACCGCCGGACGACAGCCACGTGGAATGGAAATTACCACGGCAGATATGGGTGTTGATCACCAAATCATCAGGCTGGTCTGCGATCACTGTGTTGATCACGTCAAGATTCTCCTGCTGCAGGCGGGCCGCATCTTCATCGCTCCAGCCGAGACGCTCACGCACGCTCTTGTCGCACAGGCGAGTCCAAGTGCAGTCATCGAACTGCACGTTACGGCAGCCGGCGGCATACAGGTCGGCAATGACCTGACGGTATGCGGCCACGATATCCGCGGTCAGCTCGTCGTCATCTTTGTAGAACTCGTCGTACGGGTAGGCGTTCTTGTTGCCGGTAAGCACGAAACGGGTCTGCGCTGGGGAAGGCATGGTTTGGCGAGCAACGGTATTGTCATCTTCAAACTGCTTGACGAACTTGAAATGCTCCACGAACGGATGATCGTGTCCGTCGAGCTTGCCGGTCACCGTGGCAGTGTCGGCGGGAGTGACCTCGTCATGGAAGGCAACGCGATGGGCGGCTGCGACATGGTCCAACGCCGTTGAAGCCCCACATGAAATCGAAATGCCACCAGCCGCGACGGAATTCACCATCGGTGATGACATGCAGACCGGCGGCCTTCTGCTTGGCAACCAGATCAGTGATCAGCCTGTCTTCGACAGCTTTCAATCCAGCGGCATCAATAATACCTGCAGCATAATCTGCACGAGCCTGCTTGAGTTCGTCCGGACGCAGATAAGAACCGACCACATCGGCGCGGAACGGCGCATTCTTGGAATATGTCATGATTCTCCTTCGACTATTGACTTGCAATTAACAATCACAACGACAAAACCAACAATATGCTATCCCACCACCCACGAACGAGGCACATTCCATCCGCCTGGTTGACAACGTACTTCCGTCCATCCGCAGAGTTTTCAATGCTGGAATAAATGGGGGTAAATGACACTGCATGGCGTTCCGATATTGGCAGACGCGCGGCCGATGATTGTGCAAAGAATCGCGAAAGGCATGCGGAATCACGACATGAGTTGCGTTGTGTTCGTATATAATCGCAACGGACATGAACGACTGCAAGGAGGCTGCCATGACTGTGCCGCAACGAGTGCTTGACACTATGAATTCCGGACTGATCTACACCTGCGATGACGAAGAGATGATCAAAGCACAGAAGGAACAGATGGAACTGCTATACGACTTCAATGCAACCCGCCCCAGTCAAATGACGCAACGCAACGAAATCGCACGCCAACTGCTTGGCGAATTCGGCGAGGACGCTATATCGAACCGCCGTTACATGCCAATTGGGGATGCAACACGTATTTCAGTGCGCACGCTTACGCCAATTTCAACCTTACGTTAGTTGATGATGGTGAAGTGCATATCGCGAACATACCATGATCGGCCCGAACTGCACTATCATTACCACCGGCCATCCGATTCGTCCTGACCTGCGCGAGAAGGTCACACAGTATTCTCTGCCGGTCACCATCGGCCGTAATGTGTGGTTGGGCGCCAACGTTACCGTGCTTCCCGGCGTCACCATTGGCGACAATTCGGTGATTGGCGCATGCTCGCTGGTTACCAAAGATATTCCCGCCAATATGGTCGCATTCGGACAGCCGTGCAAGGTGTATCGCGAAATCGGCGAACATGATGACGTCTACTATTGGCGTGACCGCATGATCAACCCACCCTATGACCAGAAGCAGTAAAACAAATCACTATCGACCAACCGTTCAAACAGGTCGAATCATCGTGGACTAGTCGTTATGACAGATCCACGATCCCATAATTTGCGACTGTCAAGCGAAATACCGGGCGCACCATTGCTCCACCACACGGGCAAGGTGCGCCTTCTTTGAAAACTCAGTCCTGGTTGCTCCAATCAATCATGCTTCCCACCATAACGTGCGAAACGTAACGCACGCATGTCCACGGTAGATATTTAGATAATTATCTAAATAAGAAAATGTGTAAACATTGCGAAGCGAAGGAGGAATGTATGGCAGGGGAGGGATTCAAAGCGCTCTCCGATCCCACGCGACGGCGCATTTTGGAATTGCTGCGCGAACGTGACATGACGGCTGGTGAACTTGCGGAACAATTCAACATGAGCAAACCGTCGATCAGCCACCATCTGACCACGTTGAAAACCGCGGGACTGGTAACCGACGAACGGCACGGGCAGAACATCATCTACAGTCTCAACACCACGGTGATGCAGGATCTGATCGGATGGTTCATGGGATTCATGGACGGCGATGGAAACGTCAATCAAGCGAATGATCAAACAGACAATAAATAAAGGAGGGTCTTATGCGCGGGAACAACTTGAACGATTTAAAAAACAACATCAACAATGCCGAAGACAAGAACAAGACTGATTCGGGGGAGAAGATCGCTCCGATCGGACGCAATCTGTGCATTGCGCTTGTTGCACTGTGTGTAGTCAACATCATCGCACATCTTGCCTGCTATAGTCGCTTCCCGAAAACGTGCCGATTCATTGGGGTGCCGATGGTTCGGTCAATGGTTATGGCCCGCGTGCCGTAACGTTGGTTCTTGATGTATTGCCGTTGCTGTGCTTGGGACTTTTCCTCGTCATCCCGAAGATGGACCCAAGGGAGAAAACTACATGAAGCCAGCGGACTGTATCGTGGATTCGTCATCGCGTCCACACTCATCATGTGCGGTGTCACATGGTTCACTGAAGCCACCGCATTCGGTGTAATCCCAGGCTACCGCGGGCCCTGTTGGCTTCATTGTCAGCGTGGTATTGGGCGCGCTGTTCGTCGGCTTAGGCAATTACCTTCCGCGCATGCGCCAGAATTACACTTTCGGCATCAGAACGCCTTGGGCTCTGGTCGACGAGAACAATTGGAAGCGTACGCAGCGTGTGGGTGGCATCTCTTTCATGGTGTTGGGAGTGCTGTTGATTGTGGCGGGTGTTGTCAGCTCTGTCGTGCCTGTGGGCGACATGCTCATGGTCGCAATTATTGTGACGATAGCGGTTGGTGCAGCGCTCGTTCCTTATGTATACAGCTACCTGTTGTTCCGCCGCAGTCGCGGTTCGCGGCAAAACTGAAGTAACGTCATAGCGACGCTAGATACCGTCGCCTTGACACAGAACACAAATCAACGTTGACAAACGCCGTTGGCAATCTGGGAAAGTTTAATGAACGGACTCAGGAGAACCAATTGCAAACAGTGAAGGAATCGAATCTGAATTTCTTCAGTCCAACAATCGGGGTGCGGTTCACATGCGTGCGATCCGCACCCTTTGTTAATTCAAGTGTTCGTTTTGAAAAAGTCAGAAATCCATGCCCAAAGATTTCAGATCGCGGCGAGCCTGACCGGCGTTAGTGAAGCGGAACGCGTGCATGCCCACGGCCTGTGCGCCAGTGACGTTCTTCGCGGTGTCGTCGAAGAACACGCTGGATTCCGGCCTGAGATTGAAACGGCTCAGCGCCAGTTCGTAGATGTCGGCATTCGGCTTGTGCATCTTCTCTACGCCGGACACCACCGTGCCCTGCAGCAGCTCGCCGAGCTGCGGGAAACGTTCGAATGCGAAATGGAACGTCTCATGCGACCAATTCGTCAACCCCCACACGCCGTAGCCTGCAGTCTTCAAATCACGAAGCAGCTGTTCCATATCCGGAATCATGCGGGGGAGCGCATCGCCGTAACGTTCGATGTAATCGCGGAAAATCTCGGCGATCTCTTCGCCCTGTTCACGTACCACGTCGGGATAAATGGCTTCGAAATCCTCGCCATGGTCCATGCGATCCTCATAATCGTAGAAGCCGCACGGATCATTATCCGCGCAAATACGGTCTACAACCACTTGGGGGCACCTGCCTTCAAGGCATGCGCGCGTCTGCCAGTCGATAAGCACGCCGCAAAAATCAAAGACCACATCGGTGACGTTGGCACTGGGGGAGGTCATGAAAATCCTTCCTGCAAAATACGGATTGGCAACGCTAGTGTAGCGCAAAGCCACCGATGTTGGGGCTGGTGTTCGGTAAATTTGTTTTGCAATTAAAGTAATTGCAAAAATGCCGGCTGAATGCCGCCGATAATATCGCTCGCGATGATCGGATGGCCGATTTCCCCGAAATGCTGCTTTTTGGAATGCCCATAGATCTGCGGACGATGCCATCCACGCTGTTCGGATCGCGATGCGATCGCGCCCGCAAGACCATGTATGTAGCTCCGGCCGCCACGACTTCGGGAACCAATGCCGATCCTCGGCAAGCATGTCGTCCTGTTGCGCGAGCAGGGCGCCTAACATGCCGGCAAGCACATCGCCCGATCCTGCGGTGGACATCCACGCCGGCGCGCGTCCGGAAAGAATCACCCGCTCGTTGCCTTCGCCGTCCGTGCCGACCACCATGGTCACCGCGCCTTCAACAATACGGTCGCGCCGGTCAGCTCATGGACCCTGCGGGCGCAGGCGAGCGGCTGCGAGCGCACTTTGTCGACGCTGGCTTCGTTTCCGTCTAGCCGAGTCAACATGCGGGCCAGCTCCCCGACATGCGGGGTGACAACCACTTGAGCCGGCACTTTGCCTGGCAGCAGGTCCAAAGCTCCGGCGTCTACCACGATCGGCGGCATGCCCAGGGCGCTTTCATTCCTGGCGTCGTCATTGGAGCCGGTTTTTTCCTGCAGTGCGTAATGCTTCAACAACGCGGTTATGGTTTCGCGTTGAATGTCGGTGTCGGCGGCTTCGTCGTCACCCGTGGGAACGCCGGAACAACCACCCATGATTGGACGCGGCCCTTGCCGATCACCGCCTCGGGCAACGAGGAAAGCACCATGTCCTGCGCTCGTTGCGGGCCGAGATAGCGCACCATGCCAGTGTTGGCGCGCGCCGCCGCCGTGGCCGACAATACGGCTGCACCGGGGTAACGGGCGGAGCCGGTCACCAAGCCGACCACTCCACGCGAATACTTGCCGTCCGAAAGTTGCGGAAGGCGAATCGAATCCGTTACGAAATCGCCGTCCGTCATTTCGGCCGCGGGGACGCAATCATCAATGTCGAAACCGAAATCGACCAAAGTGAGGCGGCCGCATGCGTATGAGGCGGGTGGCACCATCGCGCACGGCTTCATCGCGCCGAATGTTACCGTAACATCAGCAGGAATGTACGGTCCTGGAAGCGAACCGTCATTTACGCCAACGCCGGACGGCGTGTCGATCGCCACGACGAGCGGCAGGGCGGAGGAAGGCTCGTTGTTCGGCAGGGCGGGCCTGTCGGGAAGTTCGCCATCGAATCCCAAGGAGGAAGCGATGGCGCCTGCGATGCCACGCAATGCGCCGCTTACGCCGATTCCGGTCATCGCGTCGATGATCACATGGGAGCCTGAACGTATTCAACGGCGGCCTGCAGTCGTTCTCCGGCCTCTCCCGCGGAAAAACCCGTGGTGCATCCTGGGATTTCGGCGGCGGGATCAAGTACGAGAACACGGCCTCCGGCATGCACGAACGCGCCGAACGCCTCCTCGTGCAGGGAACGTCCCACGCGATCGCGGTGACATGCGCGCCTTCGTTCGCCAGTTCCGCGCCGGCGTATAGACCGTCGCCGCCATTATCTCCCGCCCCTACAAGGAGGGCTACCCGCGCGTCCTCGACGGCGAGGTCCTCATCATCGAGCAGTGTCATGGTCACATGGGCCGCAGCCGAGGCGGCCATGCGCATCAGCGGCACGCCGTCGTCAAGCAGCGGACGTTCCATCTCGCGCACGGTATCGGAATCGTAAGCGCTGTACAGCAGTGTTTGCAAACGGTCGGCGTCGTCGGCGATGTCCATAACGTTCCCTTCCTCGTCGTCTATGAGCAACAATCCCTACTGTAGTCGTAATATTGGGAGTCAAGGATTTTTCGGCGTGGAATGGAGACCAAAATGGCATATATCGAAATGCAGCATAGTTACAAGCGTTACCAAATGGGTTCCACCACCATCACCGCGAACGATGATGTGAGCTTCGGCATCGAAAAAGGCGAACTGGCCATCATTCTGGGCGCGTCGGGCGCGGGCAAGTCGACGGTGCTCAACATTTTGGGTGGCATGGACACGAATTCAGAAGGCAGCGTGGTCATCGACGGACGCGACATTTCCAACTATTCCCCGAAACAGCTGACGGCTTATCGCAGGACGGACATCGGTTTCGTGTTCCAGTTCTACAATCTTGTGGCGAATTTGACCGCGAAGGAAAACGTCGAGCTCGCCTCGCAGATCGTTTCCGATGCTCAGGATGCCGTCAAAGTGTTGGAAGACGTCGGTCTCGGCGATCGTGTCGACAATTTTCCCGCGCAGCTTTCCGGCGGTGAACAGCAGCGTGTGGCCATCGCCCGAGCTGTGGCGAAGAATCCGAAGATCCTGCTGTGCGACGAGCCGACCGGCGCGCTGGACTACAACACCGGCAAGCAGGTCCTGCAGATTCTGCAGGACATGAGCCGTAAGAAAGGCGCCACCGTGGTGATCGTGACCCATAATTCCGCGATCGCGCCGATCGCGGACCGTGTGATCCGCATGCATGATGGCAAGGTCACCGCCGTCGACGTCAACGAGCATCCGATGGACATCGCGGAACTCGAATGGTGATGTCGCGACACGCTGTGCGACACTCGATTTGCGAAGACAAAGGATTTGTGTAATATATGTGACTTGTGCACGGAAGCAATTCCGTACAGGAAGCACATTCCTGCGTAGCTCAGTTGGCAGAGCATCCGACTGTTAATCGGACGGTCACTGGTTCAAGCCCAGTCGCAGGAGCGCGTTTTTAGGTTTTTCCTGATTTTCGTCGGGGAGAAGCTTAGAACAGGAGAATATTCCTGCGTAGCTCAGTTGGCAGAGCATCCGACTGTTAATCGGACGGTCACTGGTTCAAGCCCAGTCGCAGGAGCCACATGAAAGCCCTTGGAAATCAAGGGCTTTTTGTTACTCTAACGAATCAAGCACGTCGTCGATCAGCGTGCGCTCGTGCGGTCCATCGGTCTTGAGCCGAGGAAAGCGCCGCAACGCGTTGGCGGGACTTGCCCCGGCCGCGCGCGCCACCATTCGATTCGACTCGCCGTGCGCCAAAGCCGTTTCCGCAAGACGGTCCACCAGCGAGTCCGACACCTTGCGGATCTGCTCGGCAACCCACAACTGCGCCAGTTCGGGGGAGAGCGCGTAATCGTCCTGCAATTCGCTTGACGCTTCCTGCACGGCCGCCCACAGCACCATAAAAGGCTTCTGATAGTAGGTGATCCGATCGTAATCGGACTCGCTTTCCAGTTGCTGCAACGCTTTGCGCTGTGACGTGTTATCGCTCATACGTTCCATCGTATGCCGAGACACGCCCGGAGCCTGTGGATAACTCATCCTCCGACCACAGGGCCGTTTCAGCTGGACAAGCACAACTTCACACTGTCATGCTGGCGATTTACCACAGCACAACGCAACGGCGCAAACACAGCAACGTGAAGGAGCCATCATGGACGAACGTGAATATCGCAGGCGAATCCGACGGAACAGAATCGCACAGGAGGAAAAGAAGCGCATCCGCCAGCAGTTGCGCCAAACCATGGTCGTATGCGCTCTGGCATGTGTCATGCTGCTCGTGTGCTGCCTATGGTCGGCCGAACCGACGTATGCGAAAACGAATGCGGCGACCGCGTCCGGTTCCTGCGCCGTCCTGATGCGATGGCCGCTGAACGGCGCGCAGGTGGTCGGCAAGTACGATGCGCCGAAACAACAGTGGCTTCCAGGCCATCGGGGTGTCGACCTGCTTGCGGACCCTCAGGAAGCCATCGTCGCGCCCGCGGACGGCGTGATCGCCTTCAGCGGCAACGTGGGAGGCAAAGCCGTGGTCACCATCCGGCATGGAGGCGACCTTTCCGGCCTGACCTCGACGTTCGAACCCGCCATTGCGGAACGCGATGTCGGCGCACATGTTGCGCAAGGGGAGCGTTTCGCGCGTGTGGAGGGCGAATCCGACCATTGCGACGAGCGGTGCCTGCATTGGGGGATAAAATCGGAAGGACGGCAATACACCAATCCGGAAAGCAAAACCCGTACGGTGAGAATCGGATTGAAAGGCCTGTGAAACAGGGGTCGACAGAACCATTGATTTTGTCCATACGTCGTGGCCTCGTCGAAAAAGTGAAGCTCTCAGGCTATGATGCTACATGTACGACGATTACGCAGGGGAGAAATGCCATGTACAAGGAATACACGCGGCCTTTGGAACAGCAGATCGACACAGATAAGAACATTTTCTCGGTGCTTGATGAACGAGCGAACCGCACTCCGAACGATTCATTGGTCGAATACAAGAACGAGCATGGCGAGTGGTCGTCGTTCAGCGCCACCGAATTCCGTGCCAAGGTCATCGCCATCGCCAAAGGCTGATCGCCCAAGGCATCATGCCCGGCGAATCGGTGTCCATCATCTCTCACACCTGCTGGCAGTGGACTGCGCTCGACGTGGCCATCATGTCGATCGGAGCGCTCACCGTTCCCGTATACGAGACGAATTCTCCCGCGCAGGTCAAAATGATCTTCAACGACGCCAACGTCAAAATGGCGTTCGCAGAAGATGACGCGCAACGCGACAAGATCGAATCCATCAGAAACGAATGCTCCAATCTTGGCGACGTCTACGTCATCGGACTTGGCGCGATCGACACGATGATCGAATACGGACATGCCGTGTCCGACGCCGAATTCCAAGAGCGCGAACATGCGGTCAAAGGATCGGACCTCGCCACCATCGTGTACACCTCCGGCTCCACAGGCACGCCAAAAGGCATTGAGCTCACCCATTCCAATTTCGTGTTCATCACCTATTCGGGCATTAGCTCCATGCCCGATATCGCGATGAAGCCGAACCGTCGTCTGCTGCTGTTCCTTCCACTGGCGCACGTGTTCGCACGCTACATGCAGTTCTTCTGCTTCGCAGGTAACGTCTCGCTCGGCCTATCCAGCAACTTGAAGACGATCCTGGCTGATTTCAAAGCGTTCAAGCCGACGTTCATCCTTGCCGTGCCGCGTATCTTCGAAAAGATATACAATGCGGCGTCGCAAAAGGCCGGAGCCGGCCTCAAAGGACGTATTTTCGCAGGTGCAACGCAGACGGCGCGCGACTGGTCGTACGCACAGCAGTCAGGCGAAGGCATTCCGGTTGTCTTGAATCTCAAGCATGCGCTGTACAACAAGCTGGTGTACTCCTCGATCATGGACGTGTTCGGCGGCCATGTGGAATACGCGGTTTCCGGAGGCGCTCCGCTTGATTCATCCATCGCGCATTTTTTCAATGGCGTCGGACTGCCGCTGCTGGAAGGCTACGGCATGACCGAAACCTGCGCTCCGTCAAGCGTCAATCCGACCTCCGGATACAAGATTGGCACCATCGGACTGCCTCTGCAGGGCGTGGCCATGGGTGTCGACGAGGAAGGTGAACTGTGCATCAAGAGCCCGGCCGTATGCGCCGGCTACCACAACAATCCCGACGTCACCAGGCAGCAGATTGTCGACGGCTGGCTGCATACCGGTGATCTTGGTTCCATCGACGACGAAGGCTTCGTCTCCATCGTCGGACGTAAGAAGGACTCATCATCACCGCCGGCGGCAAGAACGTTTCTCCATGCGAAATGGAAGCGTCGATCATGACGTCGCCCGTGGTGAGTCAATGCGTGATGATCGGCGACCGCAAGCCGTTCATAGCGGCCATCATTGCGTTGGATCTTGGCGAAACGAACGCATGGCTTGCATCGAAAGGCGCGGAATGCGCGGCATCCCTCGAGGAGGCCTCCCGCAATCCGATCGTGCGCGCCGAAGTGGAACGTGCCGTCAACAAAGCCAACGAGCTCGCATCCCGTGCCGAATCGATCCGTAAGTTCGAAATCGTGCCGGACGAGTTCACCGAAGAAAACGGCTTGGTCACGCCGAGCATGAAGGCACGCCGTCAGGCGGTGGTTGATCACTACCGCATGCTGATCGACACCGTCATCTACGTTCCGAAGAAGTAGAATGCGATGATCGGCGGTAGGAATGTGCCGGCCGCAACATAAAAAGCTGGCTTCCGTCGCGGCGGTTCGACGGAAGCCAGCTTTTTCCATCTCTTGTCGGATTTCCTATGTCTGATAATCCGGATTACCTTGTTGCCGGTCTACAAGCCTGCTTCGGCGAGCGAGATATATCCCGGTTCGATCAGCGTTTTCTTCAGATTGCTGGCGCTGACCGCAAGCGCCTCTTCCTGAATGGTCGGCACTTTCATGTCTTCCATGGCGACGGATGAGATGAACGTCAGCTTCGCAAGTTTGCCCGACGTGTTGAGCTGCACGCAGGTCTGTGCGATGTCGGATGCTAAGGTCTTGCGATTTTCCAAAGCGGTCATCCACTGTTTGCCGTTCACGATATTCGGTATGGAGCTGACGTAGGCGCCGTAACCGGTGATGATCGGCCATTGCGAGTTCTGCTCGTCAAGGGAATCGCTGGTATCCTCCGTATCGGAATCGCCGTCATCGGATTCAGGCGCCTGCGCAGGATCGGGAACGGACTGTTTTTTCAGGTCTTTCTTGCCGGTGATATTGTCTACGATGCCGGAAATGGTGATGGATGGGTTGATGTCGGCCGCCGAACCGGTATATCCAAGATCGTTGAGCTCTTCGGAAGCATAGCCGGCCACATAATCATTGCAGGAGATGATGCCGTCGATGCGGGTATGGCGCGATGTGTCCTTATCCATGCCGAGACGTCCGGCGAGCGTGGATTTGACCCGCTCACTTTTCGCCGCGTCGAACGCCACGGACACCCAATCGGATTCCGTGCTCGACGAGGTCAGCGTGCCGGATGGGGAAACGGCCTTCCCATCTTTGAAATACGGTCCAAGCACTGACCAAATGCCTTTGAACACGCCTTGCGCGAAAGTCGCGTCCGCTGTGCTGCCGCTTTCATTGGCGGCATCGTAGGGGAGTAGCACTTCGATATGCTTCGGATTGTCGGAGCTGGTTTTGTCGAGCTCGAGCTTGCTGACCAGCTGTTTGGCTTGAAGCTGGCCGATCTGCTCGGCCGTGGTCATCGGCACGTACACATCCGGAGTGAAACCCTGCAGCGTGTTCGACACTAACACGACTTTCATGCCCTCGTTTTGAGCGAGCTGCAATGCGGAAACCAAACGTTCCGCGGATTGGGCGTAGTCTTGGGCGTCTTCGTCGGAGGAGCTCCCATTCCATGTGATGGCGTGCGACACATAGTCTCCATATTGGCGGTCGGATTCGGTGGTGTCGGCCACCGGCGCCACTACCAGAGTGGTTTTGTCGGAGGAATCCGCATCGTCGCTGGTGCTGTTGACGTGATTCACCACGTAATCCTGCACGCTTTGGCTTTGCTTGTCGAGACTTGGCGCCGCTTTGACGGTGATGTTGGCGCCTTTGACATCATTGTCTTTCAATGATGAAACGATTTCCGGCACCAGCTTCTCCCATTTGCTCAGAGGCGTCTGCTGGGAGATGGTGATGCCGTCCGAAGGGGTGAAGATCACCACGTTGCCGGCATCGGTGGCAGTGGCGGTGCTGGGGGAGTCCGTTTCATGCGATTGCGTTTCATTGGCGGATGAGCAGGCGCCCATGGTCATGATGAGCGAGGTCGATGCCAACAGTGCGAACAGACGTTTCGTCACGGTCGTGCGGTGCAGTGTCATGCCGTTTCCTTCATGAAAATCGAATGATGATTCCTATGCTGAGCTCCGATTGTAATATCCGGACGTCAAAAAGGGCTGGATATGCGTGTGAACCATACACATCCAGCCTTTTGAGCCTGCTGCTGGCCGTCCAGCCAAAGGTTATTCGGCTAGGTCATTCGGCCAGAGCTTTGGCGAGATTCTCGTCCAAAGCGTTCATGAAGCCTTCGGTGTCAAGCCAGGCCTGATCCGGACCAACGAGCATGGCGAGATCCTTGGTCATCTGACCGCCTTCAACGGTAGACATGATGACCTTCTCCAAAGTTTCGGCGAAATACTTGACTTCCGGAGTGTTATCCAAGTCGGCGCGGTGCTTGAGACCGCCGGTCCAAGCGAAAATCGATGCGATCGGATTGGTGGAGGTCTTCTCGCCCTTCTGCCAGCGGCGGTAGTGGCGGGTCACAGTGCCGTGTGCGGCCTCGGCCTCGACGGTCTGGCCGTCAGGGGTCATGAGCACGGAGGTCATGAGGCCGAGAGAGCCGAAGCCTTGCGCCACGGAATCGGACTGCACGTCGCCATCATAGTTCTTGCAGGCCCAAATGTAGCCGCCATGCCACTTGAGGGAGCTGGCCACCATGTCGTCGATCAGACGATGCTCATAAGTCAGGCCCGCTGCGGCGTACTTGTCTTTGTATTCGTTTTCGAACACTTCGGCGAACGTATCCTTGAACTGGCCGTCGTATGCTTGAGAATCGTGTTCTTGGTGGAAAGATACACCGGATAGCCGCGCATCAGACCATAGTTAAAGCAGGCGCGGGCGAAACCACGGATGGAATCGTTCACGTTGTACTGCACCTGGGCCACGCCGCCGTCGGCACCATAGTTGTACACGACATGTTCGATCGGCTCGGAACCATCTTCCGGAGTGAAGGTGACGGTGAGCGTGCCTGCCCCCGGAACCTTGAAATCAGTGGCCTTATACTGGTCGCCGAACGCATGGCGGGCTACTACAATCGGCTTGGTCCAGCCGGGAACCAGGCGCGGAACGTTGCTCATCACGATCGGCTCGCGGAAAATGGTTCCGCCGAGAATATTGCGGATGGTGCCATTGGGGGACTTCCACATCTTCTTCAGGCCGAATTCCTTGACACGCGCCTCATCCGGCGTGATGGTGGCGCACTTTACGCCGACATGTTCACGCTGGATGGCCTTCGCCGCGTCGACGGTCACCTGATCGTCGGTGGCATCGCGGTTTTCGATGCGAGATCGTAATATTCGAGATCCACGTCGAGGTATGGAAGGATCAGGCGATCCTTGATATCTTTCCAGATGACGCGGGTCATTTCGTCGCCGTCGAGTTCGACGACCTTGCCTTCGACCTTGATTTTGGCCATGTGTTGCCCTCCTGTCGGGATTGAAGGTGATAAGTTCCTGTCTTATAACGAACGTGTTAACGGCACCTGTTAATGTCCAAAAAAAACGGTGTGGCGGCAGGTGACACGCTCTTGCATACTGTCATTGCTGAGCATTAGCCTTGAAAACATGTCTCAGGAAATTGAAATCGGTTTGGGCAAGAAGGGCCGTCTGGCATACTCTCTGGACGACGTTTCCATTGTTCCCTCCCGTCGTACTCGCGATCCGCAGGATGTGTCCACCTCGTGGCAGGTTGACGCTTATGAATTCGACGTGCCGGTTATCGGCGCTCCGATGGATTCGGTGACCAGCCGGCCACCGCCATCGCCATGGGCAAGATGGGCGCGCTTGGCGTGCTCGACCTCGAAGGCCTGTGGACCCGCTACGACGATCCGCAGCCGCTGCTTGACGAGATCGCCGAACTGCGGCCGAAGCGCGACCGAGCGTATTCAGCAGATCTACGCCGAGCCGATCAAGCCGGAGCTCATTGTCGAGCGTCTGCATGAGATTCGTGACGCCGGCGTCACCGTTGCGGGCGCCCTGTCCCCGCAGCGCACGCAGGACTATTATTCGACCGTGCTCGAAGCGGGCGTCGACCTGTTCGTCATCCGCGGCACGGTCGTTTCCGCCGAGCACGTCTCCCAGGATCACGAGCCATTGAACCTGAAGAAGTTCATCTACGATCTGGATGTGCCCGTCATCGTAGGCGGCGCCGCAACTACACCGCGGCCCTGCACTTGATGCGTACCGGCG
>ENA-OQEB01000064-OQEB01000064.1-human-gut-metagenome-genome-assembly--contig:-NODE-64-length-42058-cov-3.170232_pt1 | contig 42058 bp, 42 predicted proteins | sample MGYA00242787_ERZ504619 | MGnify/ENA primary metagenome ERZ504619 (study PRJEB26092, sample SAMD00036317) | human gut metagenome | host: Homo sapiens | study: EMG produced TPA metagenomics assembly of... | reverse complement strand
TGAACAAGAAGTAAATTCCTGCCGCAAACGCAATGAAAAGAATCTGCATATAGAAGTTAAAGTACAGTTCAAAGAACTGTCCGATACTGCCGTCATACATTCCGTTGCCGATCCAATTAAGCTCGTTTGTATGAGACTTGACCTTGCTAACCCATATGCTTTCGTATGTCGGTTCATTCCATTGGCTGATAATTTTCTTCGAGAAGAAGTCAATCATATAGTTTGTGTTTTTACCGAAGTAATTCATTCTTGATTTTATATTGGTCCAAGCCTGTGCATTTGCTGATTTTGCGTCAAGACCTGCATTTTTATAATCGTTGATGGCAATTCCGTTGTACCAACCGGGAGCATATATGAATCGTTAATGCCCATATCAAGGTACATAGCCTGTGAAACACCGCTTGAAAGCTTCACTCCCGAACGGTTCTCATAACTCATGATAACAAGGTTGCTTGTTCCGACAACAGCAATGCAAATTGCAAGTGCAAACGCAATGCTCTGCCACTTCTTAGCCTTAATTGTGTGAATAATCAGCATAACAACAAACGCAACAAGATAAATCAGGTTGTTGTATTTTGCAAGTGTTGAAATAACGAGAAGTACGGCACACGGAATGAGGAGCAGGTACTTGTTTGTCTGAAAATACTTGATGAGGAAGTATGATGCCCAGATTGCAAAGCACATTCCGATGATGTTGCCGTAAACGAATGTGCAGAAAAGTACGGGCTGAAAACAGCCGGCAAGCAGAAGAATTGTAATAAATTCAACCGAACGCTTTTTGAAAAGAAGTCTTGTGATGTTTACAATACCTATATAAGCGGCAGCTGTACACATTACATTGAATACCTGAATCGGCATTGTACTGTCCGTACCGAAAATTCTGTAAAAAATTTCGCTGATAAAAACAAAGCCAAGCTGGAACGGATAGAAGTTGTAGTAAGAATATCCGCTGTAAAAATCGCTGTTGTAAAAACCGCTATTATTGTGGAATGACGAATAGTTGCCCTTAGCCGCCTGCGACGCTGTTTCATAGATGTTGTAGCTGTCAGCCGCGGGAACAGAGGTTACCGAGAATATCCAGACAAGTCCCACAATCATAACGAATGCCGCAAGACCTATATGCATATATTTCAGATTGACCTTTGCAAAAAAGTCACAATGCTTTTTCATTTTGAATATAAAAACGGTAAACAGAGAAGTGAACAGGATGTTCAGCGCAATGTTATCCGTCTGATACAAAATTATTTCACTGCCGTAATTTGCCGAATCAAACACGCTTGTCTGCACAAAGCTCATAATTGCTATGTATGCAAATGCTATGAATACAAACAGACAAAGAATGTTTACAATAACATACTCGACTGTATTCTGCTTTTTAACTGAAGTAACCGTTTTTGCAGTCTGTTTAGGTTTATTTGAATTGTTCTTAGTTTTAGTATTACCCATATTATGTACCTGCCCGATTAAAATTCTTTCTTGACAGAACGCATAAACAGAGTTCCGAGTGCCTCTTTGATATCTGTTCCGTCGAATAAAACCTTGTATACAGACTCAACAATCGGAAGGTCAACACCATATTCCTGACCGAGCTTGTATAACGCTTTTGATGTCATAACACCCTCGGCAAGCTTTGTAAATCTGTCTCCCTTTGCAAAGCTTTCACCGTACATTCTGTTGTGACTCCATTTTGAAAACAAGGTAGCCTCATAGTCGCCGAGATGACAAAGACCGTAAGCGCTCATCTCATTGCCTCCGAGTGCCTTAATGAGTCTTGCAATCTCTCGTGTGCCTCTTGCCATTAACGCACCTTTTAGCGAGGTGTAGTTAAGTCCGTCAAGCATACCTGCGGCGATGCCGATAACATTCTTTGCGGCAGCACCGATTTCACTGCCGATAAGATCCGTTCCAAGGTAAAATCTGATAAGGTCGCTTGTGAATTCATTTACAAGCTTTTCCTTAATATCGTGATTATTGCTGTCAATAACCATACAGTTCGGAATACCTCTTACATAATCCTGGGGATGTCCCGGACCTACCCAAACTGCAACGGGTGTCTTGCTTTCGTCAACAAATTCACCGACAACCTCACTGAGCCTTTTGCCTGTAGTTGCCTCAACACCCTTCATGCAGAGGACAATTGTCTTGCCGTCAAGATTGTACTTTGAAATATCTGCAAAATACGAACGAAGATACTGCGATGAAATCGAAATTATAATAACCTCGGCTCTTTCAATCGCATATTCAAGATTCGAAGAAACCTCAATTGACTTTGGAAAGGTGAGATAGTCGTTTTTGTGTGTTTCTTTAAGCTGTATAAATTCGGGTGCGTCAGCAAGTCCGCAGCTTAAAACATTGTGACCGATTTTGTCGAGATACCAGGCAATGCAGCTGCCCCAGCGTCCGCAACCTAAAACGGAAATATTCATATTATTACTACTCCTGTTTATATATTATTTATATTTTTTATAGCTTTAATAACAATAAAAACCCGCCCGACCGTATGATTTTTGCAATAACCTGCCTACTTGAGTGACAGGTGGGTGCCCGCCCTTGAACTTCAGGCTCCCTTCTTCCGAGAAAACGGGAGGTCTGCACACCGTTCAATGGAGCTAAGCTCCCGATTTAAATGTTGTAGGGTTATTTTAAAATCATTCGCGTATCGGGCAGGAATTCAAACTTATTAATCTTTAGTCCTGCAATACTATTTATATGCAGAAAAATGAACTGTTAGTCATCTTCATCATAAAATTCTTCATTGTAACGCTCTTCAAAAACAGCGGCAATTCTGTCAAGCTTGTCATCATCCTCAATTTCGGCAAGCTCTTCTTCGCCGTCAATTTCGGTAACTTCAAAAATATAATATTCTCCCGAATCATTTACAGCATCCTCGGGATTTTCAAAGAACGGTAGAGTACATAAAACTTACCCTCATCGTTTTCAATGATATCAAGAATTTCAAATTCTATTTCTTTACCGTCATCACCGATAAGGGTAATGAGGTCGGGTGTATATTCGTTAGCCATTCCAGAACCTCCGGTTTTTAAGAAATTTGGGTTTGCTTTTTTCACCGTAATTATTTTACAATTTTTTGAGCGTTTAGTCAAGATGTTTAACACTTTTGGTTGAAATAATTAAAAAGTATTAAAAAATTTGAAAAAGTGATAAAAAAGTGTTGACAATGACTAAAAGGTATGGTATAGTATAAACACGATAAATCATATATCAATATTAATTAACTAACAACTTCCTTTCTATGTGCTTGATTACTCCATAAAATTACCTAAAAACCGACGGCTGCATACCGTCGGTTTTTACGTTGTGTTAAATTTTTTTATTGTAAACTTTTTGTAAGACAAATAGCCTTGAAAAATGATTTTAAAAGATATATAATGCTTTTGATAATGGATTAGTGTGGGAAAATAAGGAAAAATCAACTTTTATCGCATAAATCCGTTCCGCCGTATGTTCAATATACACACAGAATGGAGTTTTTTATTTAATGAAATCATTTCAAAAGCTTCCGCCGCAGTTTCAGTGTGCCGAAGTAAAAGAATACTATGACATTCTCTGCAAAAAACAGGGAAGTTTTGTTTTAAAGCGAATTCTTGATATTTTTGCTTCTGTTATTCTTCTTGTGTTTCTCATCATTCCGATTGCTATTATTGCGATTTTAGTTAAAACCGACTCAAAAGGTCCTGTGTTTTACAGACAGGAAAGGGTTACAACCTACGGAAAGAAGTTCAGGATTCTTAAATTTCGTACAATGGTAACGGGAGCCGACAGGCTCGGAACACTTGTCACAACCGACAGCGACTCCCGAGTTACAAAAACAGGAAGAATTTTGCGAAAATATCGTCTTGACGAGCTGCCGCAGATTTTCAATGTTCTTTCAGGCAGTATGTCAATAGTCGGAACCCGTCCGGAGGTTCAGCATTATGTAGATATGTACGAACCCGAATATCTTGCAACACTTCTTATGCCTGCCGGAATAACCTCGTTGGCTTCAATTATGTATAAGGATGAAGAAAAGCTGTTGAAAGGCGAGATAGATGTTGACAGGGTTTATGTTGAAAAAATTCTTCCCGAAAAAATGAAGTTCAATCTTTCATATGTCAAAAATTTCAGCTTTGGTTCCGATATAAAGCTGATGTTCAAAACCGTAAAAGAAGTTTTCAGCTGATTTCGTTTTGATTGGAGTATTCAGATGACCGATTTTAAACAAAAGCTCAGAGGATTTTTTTCCGATTCATCGCTTTTTAGAAGAATCTACATTATAGATTTGTTTTTTACCAATATTGCGTTTCTCCAGATTCCTGCGTATGTACTTCTTGTTTTTCTCTTTATATGGGGTGTATGCCTTTCGGTATATAATCAAAGACATAATAATACTTTTTTTAAACTGCGCTTCGGAATATGGATTGGAGCATTTCTTGCCGTAACGGTATTTTCGATGCTCATCAATTTTTCACAGACATTTCTTTTCAGCCTTCTTATGCTTCTGCACGTTGTAATGTGTTTTTTTCTTTTTTACGGAATGCACACAGAGCCTGAATTTGATTACAGAATAGAGCTTTATCACATTGCAAAATTCATAATGTACGCAACCACGGTAATGAACATAATCGGCATAACCTGCCTTATGTTCGGCTTTAAATTTGAATGGTACTGGATTAAATTTACCGTTTACGAAAACAGGTTCACCGGTTGTTATGTCAACCCGAATCTCCTCGGCTTCATAGCTGTGGTGTCGATTTTCTGTTGCCATATACTTTCAAAAGGGCATTTTATGCGCAGAATTGCCGAAAAAATTCCTGAACCCGGCATCAGTAAGATATGGATTGTAGCCTGTCTTTCCACAAATGCGTTTTCGCTCATTCTGTGCGATTCAAACGCCTCACTTGTGCTTGCTCTCGGATATGCAATTGTTTATATAGTTTATATGTTCTTTGCCGACAAGGCGGGACTTTCACCTTCAAAAATTATTTTGAAAATTACAGCGCTGTTTCTTGTGGGAGTTTTCCTTACAGGCTCTGCTTGATGTTCAGAACGATTTGTCAGGAAGGCTTTTCCGTTGTTGTATCAAAGACAACCTCTGTTGTTGATTTGCTTTTAGGCAAAACCGAAAGCGAACTTGCGCAGGAAGAACTGACTCCCGAACAGAGAGAACAGCTTGAAAAGGATAAAATCACCTTTTCACACGAAAACAAAAACATTGACAGCGGAAGAAAGAAGCTTTGGCTTGAATCAATCAATCTTTTCAAACTGTCGCCGATTATCGGAATTTCCAACGGAAATATTGTTCTCTACAGTGCCGAATATTCAAACGGTGCTTTGGAATATTCGTATCACAAAAGTGATTTGCACAACGGTTTTCTTACAATTCTTGTTTCAACGGGTGTAATCGGTTTTGTTCTTTTCGGAATTTTCGGTTTTCGATTTGCAAAACACTCCGCACAGCATCTGTTTTTGCAGAAAAAAACATATCGTGACGATGTTTATCCCTGTCTGTTTGCTTTTCTTTTCGCATATTTGATTTTTGCCTGCTTTGAAAAGGCATTGCTTTATGACATATCGTTTATGGTGGTGTGGTTCTGGCTGATTATGGGATATATGAGTTGCTACATCACAAAGTTTGAACCGACGCTTGAAAGTCAGTATCTTTTTCACGGAAAAAAGACTCAGACGGGTAACAAGAACAATGCTCTGATGCTTGTATAATCGGAAAATTTGATGTATAATAACCGTAGGAGCGTTTTGCTTCTGCGGTTATTATTTTGTGAGGTATAATTTTATGAAATACGGTTTCATCAAGGTTGCATCCGCAACACCGAAAATCAGGGTTGCAGACTGTAAAACCAACACTATAAATATTATTGAACAGATTAAAGAGGCACACAAAAACGGTGCGTCACTTGTTGTGTTTCCCGAACTTTGCGTAACGGGCTACACCTGTTCCGATTTGTTTTATCAGCGTGTTTTGCTTAATGCGGCTGAAAAATCAGTTGAGAAAATTCTTAAAGAAACAGCAGACCTTGATATAATCTCAATTGCAGGAGTTCCCGTCGCAATTGAATCGGCACTCTATAATTGTGCCGCAGTAATTTATAAGGGCGATATTCTCGGCATTGTACCTAAGGTCAATATCCCTAACTACAGCGAATTTTACGAGGTTCGTCACTACACAAGCGGTAAGAACCTCTATGATGAAATTTCATATGCAGGCGTCGAAACCATAATTTCAGACAATCTTGTGTTCTGTTGTGACAAAATGCGTGATTTCATCTTCGGTGTTGAAGTTTGCGAGGATTTGTGGGTTGCCGCATCTCCGTCTGTTGAACACGCAAAACACGGCGCAACTATAATCTGCAACCCGTCAACATCGGATGATGTAATAGGCAAGGCACAGTATCGCCGTGACCTTGTAAAAATGCAGAGCGGTAAGCTTTGCTGTGCATATATTTACAGCGATTCGGGCTTTGGCGAAAGCACAACGGATATGGTATTTTCGGGACAGAACATAATTTCCGAAAACGCATCTCTGCTTGCTGAAAGCAAGCGCTTTACAACAGGCATTATCTATGCCGATATTGATGTTCAAAAACTTTCGGCTGAACGCAGAAAGACAAATACTTTCACAAAAAGTGATGACAATAACTTTACCTCGGTATATTTTGATATGCCGTTAAAACATACCGAACTTACAAGAGAGTTCTCTCAGACTCCGTTCATTCCGTCAAACAAATCAGATCTTGATGCCCGTTGTGAGGAGATTATAACAATGCAGGCAACAGGTCTTGCAACAAGACTTGCTCACACGGGAATTCAAAATGCGGTTTTAGGACTTTCAGGAGGTCTTGACAGTACGCTTGCTCTCATCGTCTGCGTTCATGCTTTTGATATGCTCGGTATTGACAGAAAGAATATTCATACTGTAACAATGCCGTGTTTCGGCACGACAAAGCGTACAAAATCAAACGCACAGCTTCTGGCTGAGGCTTACGGAGTGTCTTTTGAAGATATAAACATTACAAAAGCTGTTCGTCAGCATTTTGCAGATATCAACCACGATGAAAGTGTTACAAATATAACCTACGAAAACTCACAGGCGAGAGAAAGAACACAGATTCTCATGGATCTTTCAAACAAATATAACGGTCTTGTTATCGGCACAGGCGACCTTTCTGAGCTTGCTCTCGGTTGGGCAACCTACAATGGTGACCATATGAGTATGTATGCCGTAAATGTGTCAATTCCGAAAACACTTGTTCGTTATCTCACTGCCTATGAGGCACAGCACAGCGAAGGAATTCTCAAAACTGTTCTTCTTGATGTTCTCGACACACCTGTAAGTCCCGAGCTTCTTCCGCCCGATAAAAACGGCGAAATTGCACAGAAAACCGAAGATGTGGTTGGTCCTTATGAACTCCACGACTTTTTCTTATATTATTTGGTAAGATTTGGCTTTGAGCCGAATAAAATATACTACCTTGCAAAGAAATCATTTACAGGAAAATACGACAATGCCACAATCAAAAAGTGGCTCACAACTTTTGTCAGAAGATTCTTTACTCAGCAGTTCAAGCGTTCATGTCTGCCTGACGGACCGAAGGTTGGTTCTGTAACACTTTCGCCTCGTTCAGACTGGAGAATGCCGAGTGATGCGTGTGTAAATCTTTGGCTTGAAAATCTTGAAGAAGATTAAGAAATAAATTTTGACGGTGATTTTATGAAATTGTTTATTACACGAGATGTATCTCCGTCCGATGTTTGTTTTCTGATTCGTGATGAATTGGGCAGGGATAAATATACTGCTGTTATGAAACGCAGAAAGAGAAGTATGCGTGGTGTTGTCAACAACATTGTAAGGCTTAATATTCTTGATGAGAATAAAAACCTTGTTGCAAGACTTCGACAGTTGCCCGTTGCAGGAGTAAATTCATTTACTCTAAAAACAGACAAAACAGCGGCAACCCTTGTGGTGCTTATGACCAATAATATGGTTCAATGCAGATTCTACGGCAATAATTGGAGAATTCTCGGTGATGTAATTTCAAAAAATTTCAGCATTGTTGATGTTGACAACGCACAGATATGCAACCACATCAACACCCTTTAGGGTGCGAACTTGAAATTGCCGATGCGCAAAACGAATTGATATGTTTGATGACCGCCTTATGCGTCAATATGATAAATACAGTTGACAAGCGAGAGGTACAGGTTGTATAATCTATGTGCAGACAGTTCCCACCGCTAAAGCCGTGTGAACTGCCACAGAGCAAGCAAATAACAGTGCAAACAGCGCAGATAAATATTAAAAATTGAAATTGTCAAAGCGACATCCTTTGATGTCGCTTTTTGCAAATTCAGCTTGCAACGCAAAATTTTGCGTTTTAATATATTCTCAGGGAGGAATAAATATGGACAAATTATTAAAGCTTTTAAGTGAAAATTCCGGTTTTACAACAGCGGAAATAGCGGCAATGCTCGGCGAGCCTGAGGATTACATTAAGGCGCAGATTAAGGAATACGAAAATTCGGGGGTAATCAAGGGCTATCAGGCAGTCGTAAACTGGGATATGGTTGACGACAGCTATGTTGAGGCTTTAATCGAACTTCAGGTAACTCCCAAAAAGGAAACAGGCTTTGACGAAATGGCAGAACTCTGCATGGGCTTTGAAGAGGTTGAATCTCTCTATCTTATGGCAGGTACATATGACTTTGCTCTCATTGTAAGAGGTGAGTCGATGCAGGATATCGCAATGTTTGTTGCCAAAAAGCTTTCTACAATTGACGGTGTGCTTTCAACGGGTACACACTTTATTATGCGTCGCTACAAGGACAGAGGAGCGTGCCTCTTCAGCGATGAAGAGAAGCGTGACGGGAGGCATTTAATTCTGTGATAGATTACAATAATTTTATTAATAAAAAGATTTCAACGGTAAAACCTTCGGGTATCCGTAAGTTTTTTGATATAGCTAACGAAATGGACGATGTCATTTCTCTGAGTATCGGCGAACCCGATTTCAGACACCGTGGCACATCCGTGAAGAGGGCATTAACAGTCTGAAAAAAGGTAAGACATGGTATTCTCCGAACAGAGGCTTTGCCGAACTTCGTGAAGAAATTGCAGCTTACTACAAAAGAAGATTCGGTATTGAGTATGATGCCAAAAAGCAGACGCTTGTAACTGTCGGCGGCAGCGAAGCAATTGACCTTGTTTTCAGGACATTGCTTGATCCTGGTGATGAGGTTATCATCCCCGAACCTTCATTTGTTTGTTACGAACCGCTTACTGTGATGGCAGACGGCGTGCCTGTTATTATCAACACAAAAAACGAAGATAATTTCAGACTTAAAGCGTCAGACCTTCGTGCCGCAATTACTCCAAAGACAAAACTTCTTGTACTTCCGTTCCCGAACAACCCAACGGGTGCAATTATGGAAAGGGAAGATCTTGAAGAAATTGCAGAGGTAATTAAGGAACACGACATTTTTATCCTTTCGGACGAAATTTATTGTGAGCTTACATACGGCAATAAGAACCATGTTTCAATTGCTGAAATCGACGGTATGTATGAGCGCACCATTGTTGTAAACGGCTTTTCAAAATCATATGCCATGACAGGCTGGAGGCTTGGTTATGCACTCGGTCCTGTTCCTGTTATTGCTCAGATGACAAAGCTCCACCAGTACGGAATTATGTCTGCTCCTACAACCGCACAGTATGCCGCTATTGAGGCTCTGCGCAACGGTGACAGGGATGTAGAGATGATGCGTGGCGAGTATGATATGAGGAGAAGGCTTGTTGTGGACAGCTTTAACGCAATGGGACTCACCTGCTTTGAACCTTTGGGTGCATTCTATGTGTTCCCGTGTATCAAAAGCACAGGTCTTACAAGTGAGGAATTCTGTACAAGACTTATTGTGGACAAGCATGTTGCCGTTGTTCCGGGTACTGCGTTCGGTGAATCGGGCGAAGGCTTTGTCCGTGTGTCATATTCATATTCTATCAAGCATCTTAAAATTGCACTTGAAAGAATCAAAGAGTTTCTTGATGAACTGAAAAAGGGTTAAAATATGGAAGTAAAAGTTCTTGCTCCTGCAAAAATAAATCTTTCTCTCGATGTTCTTTCAAAGAGAGCAGACGGTTATCACAATATTTCAACTGTTATGCAAGCCGTTGATTTGTATGATACAATCACAATCACAGACAATGAAAGCGGTACGGTGACAATTTCATGTAACTGTGAGGGCGTGCCGTGCGATGATTCAAACATTTGTGCAAAGGCGGCTTACAAGTTCTTTGATTATTGCAAAACGGATGTTAAGGGCATTCATATCGACATTGACAAGAAAATTCCCACACAGGCAGGTCTTGCCGGCGGAAGTAGTGACGGTGCGGCTGTTATTTTAGGCTTGAACAATATGTTCGGAACAATGCTCAAGCCGGCAGAGATGAGAGAGATCGGTGAAAAAGTCGGTGCGGATGTGCCTTTCTGCCTTGAGGGCGGAACAAAGCTTTGCACGGGAATAGGTACTGCAATCAAAAAAGTTGCCTCTTTTCGTTGCGACAGCATTGTAATCTGCAAACCCGACACAGTCAGCGTGTCTACTGCCGATGCATACAAAAAGGTTGACGCACTCAATCCTCACGCCTGCTATACCGATGAAATGGTAAAGGCACTGTTCAGCAGAGATATGTTTATGATTTCAACAACAATCTTCAATGACTTTGAACTTGCTCTGCAAATTCCGGAAGTTAATGAAATCAAGGGTATTATGCTCAAGTCAAAGGCAAGGGGAGCAGGTATGAGCGGTTCGGGTTCAGCCGTGTTCGGTGTGTTCACTTCATCACGCAGAGCCAAGAAGTGCTATGACAAGCTTTGTGAAAGCTACAAAGAAGTTTTTCTCTGCAAGCCCGTTTCAGACGGCTGTAAGGTGCTTTGATAAAATTTAATAATTCTGATTAAAATTACAATAACCTGTCCATACTTATTTCAAGAGAGGACAGGTTATTTTTATGAAAACAAATAAATCAATACTTTTAATCAAATCAGCAATAATTGCATTCGTACTTACAACACTCTATTCGGTAATTCCGTTTCAGGCGGTGTGTGCTGAAATTCCTAACAATGTTTTTCGTTTTCACATACTTGCAAATTCAGATACGGAAGAAGATCAGACTCTGAAACTCAAGGTGCGTGACAAGGTTCTTGAAAGGACAAAAATTCTTTTTGATACGGCAAATTCAAAGTCGGATGCCGAAGAATTTGTAAAAGCAAACCTTGAAACTATAGAAGAAATTGCACAAAATGAGGTGTACAAAAACGGCTATAACTATCCTGTAAAAGCTGAAATTGTCAATATGCACTTTGATACCCGCCATTACGAAAGCTACACTCTGCCTGCCGGAATGTACGACGCACTTCGCATAACAATCGGCAATGCAAAAGGTCATAATTGGTGGTGCGTAATGTACCCGTCAATCTGCATTTCAACGGCAGACGAGGGAAAAGACAGGGCAAAAGATGTTCTTTCGGATGATGAATACAGCTTAGTAACTGATGATAAGGTGGAATATAAATTTTTCATAGTAGAACTTTTTCAGAAAATTTTTGTTTAACAACTGCAAAGTTCTTTAAATAACCAACAGAATATGTTATTATTTGTACAGATATTTAAAATAAAATTACTTTGTTGTAAATTAAATTTATGGAAGTGATGAAATGTTGAGATTTATTCTCGGAAAAAGCGGCAGCGGTAAAAGTACCGAGACTTTGAAGATTGCAGGCGAACTTGCCGACAGCAATCTTCCCGTAATGCTGATTGTGCCTGACCAGAGCACATTTGAATGTGAAAAGACTCTGCTCGATGTGTTCGGTGCAAAAAAAGCCGAGAAAGTTCTTGTATTCGGTTTTTCAAGACTTTGCAAATATGTTTTTGAGTTGACGGGAAACTCAGCCGATAATGTTATTGACGAGGGTACAAGAGCCGTTGTAATGAGCCTCGCGCTTGAAGAACTTACCGAAAAACTCCGTCTGCTTTCATCAAAGGGCAACAAAAGCCTTGTTGATGTTATGCTGCAGACTGTTTCCGATTTGAAGAAAAGTTCGGTTACAAGCGATGAACTCAGAAGTGTGTCAATGCTTGTTGACGATGAAACCTTAAAGACAAAACTTAACGAAACCGCCCTCATAAGCGATACATTCGACGCTCTTGTCAGCCAAAGCTATATTGATCCTATGGATGATTTGACAAGGCTTAATGATATTCTCTTAAAGAATAATGTTCTCAGGGATTATACGATAATCTTTGACGGATTTTCAGGCTTTACAATGCAACAGCTCAAGGTGGTACGAAGCCTTATTCGTGACTGTACCGCTACATATTTTACCCTTACTCTTGATCCCCTTACGGACGGTTCTGAGGAGGTTTTTGCAACCTCACAACAGACATATAAAATTCTCAAGGAATATGCAAAGCGTGACGGAGTTGATATTAAAGCTCCGATAAAGCTTACCGATTTGCACCGCTTTAAAAATGATAACCTTGCTTTGTTTGAACAGAATATTTTCAGACCGCACATTGAACCGCTTGAAATTGTTCCTGAAAATATCTGCGTTTATAATGCCGTTGATATGTATGACGAGTGCGAATATGTTGCCGGTAAAATCAAGCACCTTGTTATAGAAAAAGGTTATCTCTACTCCGACATTTCCGTAATTTGTCACGATACAGAACCGTACAGAGGTGTTTTGTCCGAAATTCTTGAAAAATACGAAATTCCGTATTTCAGCGATGAACACGCAGATATTGATGTAAAACCCGTAATAAGGCTTGTAAACTCAATTTTCAGATGCCTTATTTACGATTTTGACAGAGAAGATGTGCTTGCACTTTTGAAATCGGGTTTAACTGAATTTTCTGTTGAAGAAATAAGCCTTTTTGAAAACTACCTCTTTGTATGGAATGTTTCAGGCTCGGCTTTTAAAAATAAATTTGTTCAGAATCCAAAGGGCTATTCTGACAGGTTTTCGGAATATGACAGAGAGGTTCTTGCAAAGGTTGAAAATCTGCGTGAATCAGTTATTGAACCGTTACTTCTTTTCAAAGAAAATGCAAAGGATAAAAACGGACTTGAAATTTCAAAGCTGTTCTATGCTCTTCTTGAAGAACTTAAAGTTCCCGATGCATTACGCAGAATGTATGCGGAATTTGAACGCTCATACGATAAATCGGTGGGTGCGGAGCAGATAAGAGTTTGGAATATGTTTATGGCTGTTCTTGACAAAACCGCCGCTGTAATCGGTACAAAAGCAATGACTGTAAAGCGTTATTACGAGCTTTTGAGCTTACAGATTAACGCAATGCAATTGTCAGATATTCCGAGAACAATAGATTGCGTAACGATAACAACCGCTCAAAGGGTACGAATTTCTAAGCAGAAAGCGTCATTTCTCATTGGCTGTGTTGACGGAATTTTCCCGGCAATACCGCATACATCAGGCATATTCTCACCGTTTGAGTTAAAGATGCTTGCAATGAACGAAATTGAACTCGGTGACGATTTTGCCGCACACAATAACCTTGAAACATTTATGGCATATTCCTGTATGACCTCTGCAAGTGAGTTTCTTTCCGTATCATTTTATTCATCGGACATAACGGGAACAACCTATCAGCGTCCGAAATTGTCCTGCAATGTAAAAAGGTATTTAAAAATATCATTGCATATGACAAATTTGATTTTGACGGTAAAAAAGAAAGTATGTACGCACTCCGCCCTGCTTTTGATACAGTTGCCGATATGATTGGAAAAGGCAAAAAAGTGCCCGAATCATTGCTTGAAATTTTTGCACAAAATCCCGAATATTCTGCAAAGCTTGATTCGCTCATAAATGCAAAGGACAAAGTTCCTTTTAAGATATTTGACAAGAAAAATGCCGAAAAGCTTTTTGGTAAAAATCTCAATATTTCAGCTTCACAGCTTGAAAAATTCAATCTCTGCAGATTTTCCTATTTTTGTAATTACGGCTTGAATGTTCGGGAAAGACAAAGAGCAGAAATCAACCCCATGCAGTACGGAACAATTGTTCATTATATACTTGAACGCTTTTTCGGCGAATATACTAAAGAAGAGTATTTATCGCTTGAAGAAGATAAATTCCAAAAAATTGTCTGTGCATATCTTGCGGAATATGCAGTTAAATATTTTGGCGAAGAACAGCTTGAGTCAAATTCATTCACATACCGCCTAAAGACAATTCTTGATAATGTGATGTATCTGATGAAACATATTATGGAGGAACTTTCCCAGAGTGAATTTTTTGTTGCCGATTGTGAACTTAAAATTGGCGAGGATATTCCGTCATATACAATCGTACTGCCCGACGGTCACAAAATTGCAGTCTGCGGAAGTGTTGACAGAGTAGATATTATGCAGAGAGCCGATATAACATATTTGCGTATTATTGATTATAAAACAGGCACAAAACAGTTTAAGCTTTCCGATATTCTCTACGGAATCAATCTTCAGATGCTTTTGTATCTCCATTCAATCGAGCTTCTGGCGGTGACAAATACGGAGAAATTGTACCTGCCGGGATTTTGTATATGCCTGCAACCGTTCCGTATATTTCGTCAGACAGTCTGAAATCAATTGACAAGCTGCCCGATGAACTTAATAAAAAGCTCAAGATGAACGGACTTTTGCTCAAAGATACAGAAATAATTCACGGAATGGATAAGACAGACGTCGCAACATACATTCCTGTAAAAATTAAAGCGGGCGAACCTGTTTCTTCAACAAGCCTTGCAACACTTGCAGAATTCGGAAAAATCTTTAAAAAGGTTGATATGCTCATCGCTGAAATGGGCAAAAATATCTATAATGGAAACATTGAGGCGAAACCGCTCAAAGGCGGTCACGATTCATGCGAATACTGCCCTTACGACAGCGTATGTGCCTACAGACAGAGTAATCCGATAACTTGTTTTTCTGTCGATAACAAGACCGTTATCGAAGAAATTACAAACGAAATTAACGGAAAGGAGGAAGAGTAATGTCAAGAAATTGGACTCCGCAACAGAAGAATGCAATCTATGCAACAGACGGTTCTGTGCTTGTATCGCTGCCGCCGGTTCGGGCAAAACTGCCGTGCTTGTAGAGCGGGTAATAAAGCTTATTACACGGGAGAAAAATCCCCTTGATGTTGACCGCCTTCTTATCGTAACATTCACAAGGGCGGCGGCTGCCGAAATGCGAGAAAGAATACAGGCGGCAGTCAACAAACTTCTTGAAGATGATCCGTATAACGCTCATTTGCTTGCACAGCGACAGCTTTTGTACAGTGCAAATATTTCTACAATAGACAGCTTTTGTGGAGATGTTGTCCGTGAATATTTTCATACGCTCGATGTTGCAAGAGATTTTCGTATTGCCGATGAGGGTGAGCTTGAAATTCTCAGACAAGAGGCACTTGATAATACATTTGAAAGCTTTTATGACAGCGAAGATGACTGCTTTTATTCTTTGCTTGATCTTTTTATAGGAAAACAGGGCGACCAAAAACTGCGTGAAACAGTCCTTAAAATATCCGAGTTTCTTACAACTCAGCCGTTCCCCGATAAATGGCTTGATGATATGCTCGAAAACTATTCTGAAACCGATATTGAAAAAACTGTGTGGGGCAAAATTATAATCGACTATGCTCTAAGTGCCGTGCTTCACGGAATCAATCTGACTGAAAATTCTATTCTTCGATTAAAAGATGACGAAAAACTTCAGGATGCAGTCGAACCCCTGCTTGTCGGTGATTTGGCATATTTTACCAATCTCCAATTGAAATTTGTTTCTTCATCATGGGATGAAATCAGACAGGCAATATTTTCTTTTGAAACAGGAAGAATGAAAAGTCCGAAAGGATATAAGGATAATCCGATTAAAATTTCTATTTCATCTAACAGAGATGAGGTCAAAGAAACGGTGAAGAAACTCCAATCATTGTTTTTTTGGAGTGAGGAAGATGCAAGGCTTGAATTGTCGCAGCTTCATAGGTTCATATCTACCTTGTTTACACTTGTTCGTGCATATGACAAAAAGCTTTCCAAACTCAAAGCGAAGAAAAATATTCTATCGTTTGCCGATATTGAATCGCTTACTGTAAAACTTCTTGCAAAGCCCGATGATGATAACGGCTATACTAAAACTGTTCAGGCTCAGGAGATTTCAAACAGATTTGATGCTGTTATGGTTGACGAATTTCAAGATGTAAATGATGTTCAAGACTTATCTTCAAGTCAGTAAGCAATGATGAAAGCAATCTTTTTGTGGTTGGCGATGTAAAGCAGAGCATCTATGGATTTCGTCAGGCAAAGCCCGAAATTTTTATTGAACGCAAAAATGAATATAAACGATTCAATGAAGAGAATCCCGAATATCCTGCAACTATAATTCTTGACAGAAATTTCCGCAGTCGTTTTGAGGTGTGTGATGCGGTCAATTTTATTTTTGAAAGAATAATGACCAAGGAATCCGCAAAAATGGAATATAATTCCGATGAAAGGCTGGTAAACGGTGCTGAGTTTCCAAAGTCTGATGATTGCAATTTTGAAATTTCATTGATTGAATCCGAAAACTCAGACCTTGAAAAAGAAGAGATTGAGGCAAAGTACATAGCGGATAAAATTCACGATATGATTAATTCGGGCTTTAAAGTTAAGGACGGAGATATAATGCGTGAAGCCCGTTACGGCGACTTTGCAATAATCCTTCGCAGTCCAAGCGGAAAGGCCGCAACTTATGTCAACACTCTGAACAACAGCGGTATTCCTGCCTACAGCGAGAATAAGTCAAGCTTTTTTGATGCAGTTGAAATCAAAATTATGCTCAACCTTCTGCGTGTAATTGACAACCCCGGGATTGATATTCCGCTTTTGTCGGTTTTGTGCAGTCCTATGTATGCGTTCACTCCCGATGAGCTTGCCGAAATGCGTTGTGAAAGCAGAAAATCTTCGCTTTACTCTTCTGTCTGCGAATATGCGAAAACAAACGATAAGGCAAGAAAATTTGTTGATGAACTTAAAATTCTGCGTGATTGTGCCTGTACAAATTCCGTTGACGCTCTCATTTCAAAGGCGTGTGAAATGACAGGATTTATGTCTATTTCGCTTGCAGTCAGCGGTAATGATTCGGCACTTAAAAACCTGGAGCTGTTGCGTGAATATGCAAGAAGCTTTGAGAGCAACGGATACAAAACGCTTTCTGATTTTATTTCATATACCGACAAGCTTATTGCCAATAAGACAAACCTTGACGCATCATCACAAAATGAGGGCGACTCTGCAAATGCCGTGAGAATTCTCAGTATCCATGCGTCAAAAGGACTTGAATTTCCGGTTTGCTTTATTGCCGACATAACCCACCAATTCAATAAAACCGACCTTAGAAACGATATTCTTCTCGACAGCAAGGCAGGACTCGGCATCAAGACTCAGAGCAATGGTGTTGTTTATAACACCTTCCCACGCCTTGCAACAGGCCTTAAAATTGAAGAAAACCTTATTGCCGAGGAAATGCGTGTGCTTTATGTTGCACTCACAAGAGCAAAGGAAAAGCTTATCTGTGTCGGTGCAGTAAAAAAGTGCAGTGATTATCTTGAAAGGCTGTATTCAAAGCTCGTGTCCGAAAGTGTAATTGAACCCTATACTGTCACAAGCTGTCAAAGCTATTGCGACTGGCTCTGCCTTTGTGCATTAGTTCACCCGTCACTCAATAATCTGCGTAACGATATTATGCCGGGTTCAAAGGTAATCCCGCACAACGGAGAATCAGATTGGAAATTGCAGATTATCGTTGATGAAAAAATGATTGATAAGGATAATGTCTTTGAGGACGATATTACTTCAACAAATCTGTTACAGGTTGCCGATGTATCCGATGATACTTTTGATTATGCAAAACTTTTGAAAAAGAATCTTGATTTCAAATACAGAAACAGAGATATTCTTTCACTCCCGCAAAAGGTCAGTGCATCCGATATTGCACATAGTCAGAACGGTGATTATTTTGAAAAGATTCTTTCAAAGCCGTTATTCATAGCTGAACAAAATTCCGCTCCTGTTGCAAGAGGCACTGCTCACCACAAGTTTTTGCAATACTGCAATTTTGAACAGGCAAGAGCAAGTCTTGATACTGAAATTGACCGTCTTTTAAATGACGGAAAACTTACACAGGAACAGGTTGATATGATTGACAGAAAAACACTTAATGAATTTCTTTCAACCAAACTAATTGACCGTATAATTGCATCACAGCTTGTAATGCGTGAAAAACGATTTACCGCAAGGCTTAAACCGTCGGAAGTATTTGATGAATATAAAGGTGTAAAAACCGATGCAACAGTAATAATTCAGGGTGCGGTTGACCTTGCGTTTGTTGAGGACGGAAAGCTTGTTATTGTCGATTACAAAACCGACAGGGTAAAAGATATAACAAAACTTGCAGGACTTTACAAGAAGCAACTTTATTTGTACAAATCGGCGATGGAGCAGTCCGAAGAACTTACCGTTAAAGAATGTATTCTTTGCAGTATCCACCTCGGCACATACATTACCGTATAAAAAGAAAACCGTCCGTGAATTCTGCGGACGGTTTAATCATATTCAGTTTATATCGGTTGCTTCTGCATCAATCATTCTTTGATTGCGGTCGTATTCTTTGTGATAACGGCTGAGCAGAATAATAAGTGAAAATCCCGAAACACCTTCATAAATAAGCGCAATTCCGAGTGCAATCATAAGCAATGCACCAAAAATGTTTGTAAAGAAAATTGTTGTAAGACTGAACATAATCATTACAATTGCTATAATAAACGGAATCCACCATTTTCTCATACCGAGCGATCTCAGCGTGAGCGAATGTTTCATATCCATAATGCTGTCAACAATAATGATAATGCCAATCGGAATATTGATTATTGCCGCAATTGAAGTGGGTGAAAACAAAGCAAATATACCGAATCCGGTTGAAATAACGCCTATTACAAGTTCAAAGTACATTCCGCCTTCTCTGTCAACAAAGAAAGAAATTATGTTGAACAGTCCGTAAACAGTCATTGCACCGCCGAGTGCATAGCACAAAACATCAAGCACCTTTTGCGGAAAGACAACCGTCACAATGCCAAGTACGATATAGGCGAGAGAGGTCATCATCATAGTAGCCGCCGGATTTTTCTTTTTCTTATGTTCACTCATTTAATACACCTCAGTCTATTCTCTTGTCGCAGTAACCGCACATTACCATACCAAGCTTTTCGTAGCTGAGGTTCGGAAGATATGGCTCCTGCTGTGTGATACATCTCGGATTGTTGCAGTGATGATTCGATACAACAAACGGTCTGTTTTCAACAAAGAACTCATCATCCTGCAAAAGCAGAAGAATAAGTGCCATTCTGCCGTACATACCGTACTGAGCCTGTTTGAAATACAACGCTCTCGGGTCATCATCAATATCAACTGTAATTTCGTTTACTCTCGGCAATGGGTGAAGAATTATCATATCTTCTTTTGTCCTTGTTCAAGTTTTTCTTTGTCGAGAACAAAAACATTTTTTCTGTGCCTGATAATCTTCTTCGCTTGCAAATCTCTCACGCTGAATTCTTGTCATATACAGAACATCAAGGTCTGTGATTGCATCTGCAAGGCTGTTTGAAATTTCATACTTACAGCCGTTCTTTTCAAGAATGTCAATAACATAAAGCGGAACGCTGAGTTCCTTTGTTGAGATAAGTACAAAGCTGTTGTTCGGATATTTTGCAAGTGTCTTGATAAGCGAGTGAACTGTTCTGCCGTTGAGAAGGTCACCGCATACACCTACTCTGAGGTTATCAAGTCTGCCTTTTTCACAGCTGAGAGTGATAATGTCGGCAAGCGTCTGAGTTGGATGAAGGTGACCGCCGTCACCGCAGTTGATAACGGGAACACCTGCATAGAGAGATGCCGCAGCGGCAGTACCCTCAACAGGATGACGCATTGCGATAATATCGGCATATTCGCCGACAATTGTAATTGTATCTTTAAGGCTTTCGCCTTTTGAAACGGATGAATTCATCGGATTGTCAAAACCGATTGTTCTTCCGCCGAGTTTAAGCATAGCCGTCTGGAATGACATCTGTGTTCTTGTACTCGGTTCATAAAATAATGTAGCAAGAATCTTGCCGTCACAGGCGTGTCGATAGTCGGCGGGACTCTGCATAATCTTTTTAGCTTTTCTGATAATTTTGTCAATCTGCTCGGTAGACATAACCGATAAATCAATCAAATTTTTGTCAAACATAAATAACACAGCTTTCTGCAATTTTTTCTATTTTATCAAAATTTTCTGTATTTATATATACTTAAAAGAAAAATGGGAATAAAGAATAAAACAATTTTACTCATTCCCGCATTTTTCGCATTAATTAAGGTATGAAAAATATTAAATTGTGCGTCAAAATGATGTGCCTAAATAAAAAGCATTTTGAAAATACGGTATAAGAAATTTACCGTAAACCGGAAAAGTCGATTAAAACATTCGTACAAAGTATTTTTGTTGACAAAAAATGCATTAATGTGGTATCATATCAATAGTTATATCAAAGTGCAGACGCGTTTTTTACTGCGTAATTCTGCTGTTAAAAAAATAAATTTGACTGCATTTTGTAAAGTGAAGTCTGATTTGTGTTTTGAAAGGATTGTCTTACTATGGTTACAGCTATGTTATTTGCAGGCGGTATCGGTGCAAGAATGAAGTATTCCGATATGCCTAAACAGTTTCTTGAGGTTGGCGGAAAGCGATTATTATTCACACAATGGAGCATTTTGCCCGTCATCCTAAGGTTGATGCGATTGTTGTTGCCTGTAAGGCTGACTGGATCGGCTACCTTAATGAGCTTATTGAGGCATTCAATGTTCCAAAGGTAAAGGCTGTTGTTCCGGGCGGTGCTAACGGTTTTGATTCTATTCATAACGGCGTAATGGCTACTGCCGAATTTTCAAAAGATCCTGAGGATATCATCCTCATCTGTGACGGTGTTCGTCCTATGCTTAGCGAAGAACTCATCACTAACTGTATTAAGGACACAAAAAAGTACAAAACAGCCGTTCCTGTTACTCCGAGTATTGATTCACTTCTTTACAGTGAGGACGGAGAAACCTGCGGCAAGAGTTACCAGAGAAGTACAATGTACATTACACAGGCTCCGCAGGGATATACAATGGAAAGAATTCTTTGGGCTCACGAAGAAGCTTATAAGAGAGGTATTACAAACCCTGTTTCCTCAAGTGAACTTTTTATTGAGCTAGGCGAAAAGGTTCATCTTTTCCTTGGCGAGAGATTCAACATTAAGGTAACAACACCTGAGGATCTCACAACATTGCGATCACAGTTCTATTATGAAAACTACAAGCAGTTTGCAAAGGAAGAACTTAAATATGGATTATAATGTTCAAAGTAATATAAAAAAGACGGTTTTTTCCGATATTAAAGAAATTACAAATACAAATGTTGATTGGAACAGATTTAACGGTAAAACCGTTCTTATAACCGGTGCAGGAGGATTTATCGGTTATTATCTTGTTCTCACATTTCTCGCAAGAAATGACTTTTATGACAATAACATCAAGCTCCTTGCGTTCGTAAGAAACAGAGAGAGAGCCGAGAAAAAGTTTGGCGTTCTTCTTGAAAGAGATGACATTGAGCTTGTTGTTGCCGATGTTACAAATAAGATTGAATGTGAGAGAGCGGATTTTATTATTCATGCCGCAAGTCAGGCAAGTAACATTCAATTTGAAACCGATCCTGTAGGCACTATTAACGCAAATCTCAGCGGTACATCAAACATTCTTGATTTTGCTCTTGAAAGCAAAAGTGAGTCTGTACTTGTTGTTTCAAGCCTTAAAGTTTATGGTGCTTTGCACAATGGTAAAAACAGTATTTCCGAAGATGATATCGGTTATATTGATTTTACTTCCTATAAAAATTGTTATGCAGTAGGAAAGAGAGCGTCTGAAACTCTTGCCGCAAGCTATTGCAAACAGTTTGGACTCAATGTAAAGATTGCAAGACCGAGCTATATTTACGGTGCCAGCAGTCTTACGGATGATCGTGTCTGGGCGCAGTTTATTGCAAATGTTGTTCGTCACGAAAATATTCTTCTCAAAAGCAACGGTGCGGCTAACCGTTCATTCTGCTATGTTACAGACACGGTTTCTGCTCTCATATACATTATGCTTAACGGTGAAAATGTTACACCGTATAACATTTCTTATGAAAAAATCAGATACAACAATAAGAAATTTTGCAAAGACAGCTTGTGAGGTTTTCCCTGAGAGAAATATGACTTTGGCTTTTGCCAATCCCGAAGATGAAAAGGAGCCTGAGTTGATACTTCCGCTCTTGCAAAAACTCCCGAAATTCTTGACAGTTCAAGACTCTGCAGCCTTGGATGGAAGCCTCTTGTTGGCCTTAAAGAAGGAATAAGAAGAGCAGTCGGAATTCTTGAAGAAAATTAATAACAGAAATTAGGAATACAGTTATGTCTGAGTTGTTACTTAACCAATTTGAACAGGACAGAGCACTTGTAGCTTTGCGTTATAAGAATTTGAACATCCGTAAATTATTCGGAAAATCTGTTTTTATAGCGGGAGCGGAGAACTCGCCTTTTCTCTTGTATCATCGCTTCGCACGGTTAACTTAAAAAAACAAGCAGACATAGCTGTATTTTTGCTTGTAGAGGATAACGAAAGCTATGACAGGAGATTCGATTATATCGATTCATCAGATTTTTCCATCGTAAAGTATTCTTCACTTAATGCGGTTAATAAATGCGGAGATATACTTATTGAAACGGGATTTTTGCTTTCTGATAGAGTTGAAGATGTTGATGTATTTAAAAATCATATCAACAGGGCAAATAATATTATCTCGGCTGTCAATGCGTTAAAGATAAAAGAAATTGTTCTTGTGTCAGACGCCTCAATTTACGGAACACTCGGAAAAGATTTTGTTATTTCCGAAAAAGAAAAAACACATTCCGCTTTTAATTCGGATTCATTAAAAGCAATGCTGATTCAGTCTGTTGAGAATCTTTATTTTTCTGCATCTCATATGTATGATTTTTCAATCAAAGCAGTTAGAAGCGGCAAGATTATATCTGCAAATTCAAGTTCCGATTTTGTAAGGAATATGCTGGAATCGGCTGTTCACGGAAAATCTTTGAATGTTAAGAATAGATCACCCAAAGTGTCTTATATAAGTATTAATGACTTAATTTCTGCTGTTCTGTTTGTTCTTTGTAACGGTGAGAACAATCAGGTGTATAACGCCTGCTCAGATACTTCAACCGTAAATTCGGCAGAATTTTCACTTACGCTTTCGGATGCTTTTGATGAGTGTGAGGTTAACATAACTTCTGCAGGTGATTCTACGGACGGCTGTGCCATTGACTGCACAAGACTGAAAAGCTTGGTTGGTTATCAATGGTCAACTACAAGGACGCACTCCTTATTTCGGGACACGAGGTAATGGATGATGACAGTATATTTATGTTTTCCGATTCATATGACGGCAAGCTTAATGATATTCAACAGATACTTCTGGGCTTTTTACTTGAGGTTGACAGAATTTGCAAAAAGCATAACATAAAGTATTTCCTGGGCGGAGGAAGTCTTTTGGGTGCAGTAAGGCATAAAGGCTTTATTCCGTGGGACGATGATGCAGATGTTATGATGCTTAGAAAAGATTACGACAGGTTTCTTTCGGTATTGCCGAGTGAACTCCCGAATTATCTTTTTGCACAGACTCAAAAAATGAAAAAGACAGCCATTTTCCTTTTACAAAACTGCGAATAAACGATACTCTGCTTTCTACTGAGTTTACATCAAGATTTCCCAATATTCATAACGGAATTTTTCTTGATGTGCTTGCACAGGATTATACTTCAAACAATGCTTTCTTACGAAAAATTCATATGAAAGCAACTGCAAGCTCAAGATGGCTGGTGCTTGATAAGTGGAGAGGCACTTCGGTGAATGCAAACAGCAGATTTTCTTCTTTGTGTGCGAATATTCTGAGAAAGATTTTTCCGCTTGGATTTTTGCAAAAGGTTCAAAACAAACTTATTTCACTTCATAAGAATATGAAAAATCCGAAATATCTGTTTGACAGTATGGGAAGAAATGTTTCAAGAGGAGCTTTTCCTGCTGAATGGCTTGATGAGGCGATATGGGTTGATTTTGAAAATGCAAAACTGCCTATTCCTAAAGAATATGATAAGTACCTGAAGTATCTTTACGGGGACTATATGGAAATGATTCCTGTAAGCGAGAGACATGTAAGTCACGATATCAAGCAAATTGATCTCGGAGAATATGCAGGATATGTCTGCAAAGACAGTTTTGCAAAGCCTGAAAACAAATTCTAAATTGCATTATATTAAGTGGGATATTATTAAAAATTTCAGCTTATAGTAATTGTAAGCAATATTATGACAGTATCCATTTTTATTTACAAATTCAATCCCCGAAAAGTTTTTATCGAACTTTTCGGGGATACTTATATCTTATGGTTCTGTTAACAATTCAGCATAGGGTAGGGGATAATATCATTTGGATTAGCATTGTGTTCGGCAATAAATTTTCCATCCATATCATATCGTACCACTTATCAAATTTGTATGCACATTTATGAAAAATACCGACAGTTTTATAACCGAGTTTTTTGTGAAAGCAAACACTGTCGTTATGCAGATGTTTATCCTCATGTTCAGTGTACGCAATACAAGCATTTACATTTGTCACACCCTGCTTTGCTAGAATTTCTTCGAGCTTTTCGTAGAGTTTTCTGCCGATTCCGTTTCCGTGATTATCAAGGCGGATATAAATACTTGTTTCAACTGACCAATCATAAGCTTTTCTGCCTTTGAAAACTCCGGCATACGCATAGCCGACAATTTTTCCGTTGAGTTCGGCTACAATATAAGGGTACTTTTTGAGCGTAGTTTTATGCGATTTGCAAATTCTTCAACGGTTGGAACATTGTATTCAAATGTTATTGCCGTGTTTTCAATATATGGTTTGTATATAGCGAGCAATTCTTCGGCGTCGCTTATTTGTGCCATTCTGATATGCAATTTATCATTCACAATTATGACCTCTTTAATACTTTATGACATCATAATAATACACTAAAGTTTAGTTATAATCAATATTTTAGACATTTTGAAGTATATAAAAAAGAAAAAAGTCGGCACTCAAAAAAGTTGCCGACTGATAAACACCCCAACGTTTTTATTATAACACAATGTAAATTTTACTTCAATAGATTTTCCAAAAATAAAATTATAAATATTTTTAATAAAAGTGTTGACAATGTGGACAACTAACTGTATAATATAGACAAAGAAAAGAACTTAAGGAGGTTTTAAAAATGAAAGCAAGAAAACCTTACTTCAAACAAATCAGAGATTATATGCGGAGCTTACCACCTAACTCTACAGCCCGTGTATTCTAAGAGATGATCTTCTAATTCTTACTTGTTTTGTCGGAACAGCTGATTATTTTGATGTTATAAAAACATACTTATTAATTTTTAATCGCAAGAGCATTCCGAATTCGTCTTTAGCAATCTACATCTTATGATTGAAATTCGTCCAATTAAGCATTAAAGGTTATCGAATTTAATACTCGGGAGAACGGAATTTTAATTATAACTTAATATATATTGAAATCTAAAAATTGGTGGTTAGTCCAATGGAAGCTTAATCGTTATTTAAGCAAAATAAGTCCGAAACGGAGATAAGTCCAATGGAAATTAATACTAAAACCAATGGATGAGCAGCTTATACAACAGCACACAGAGTAGTCTGAATTTAAAGAATGTAAGAGGCTGAATTTAATAAGCAGTTCAAACGGAACGTAAATTTGGAAACTTATAATACAGAGTGAAACCGTAAATTTCAATCTGATTTCTAAAATTCAAGGTAAACTAACGTGTCAGGAGATAATTCCGATGAGATAAGAACTTAAATTAAATCTCGCTTATGCGACAAGATTGGAGATATTCCGATGTATGCTTGAGATTTTAAACCGATACAAAGTCAAAAATAAAATCCATTAACGGGAATTGACGGTATACGGTTACTGATATTGATTTGACGAAAAGTTAATATAAGTCGTAAATAAAGCATTGATTAGCAGTAAAGAAAATGTCGGGATGACATAGAAATCTGCAAACAACAGGAGATTATTCCAATGAGAATTTAGGTCTTATAGTTTGATTGTAGTATACATACTCAGATGTATAAACACAGTTAGTCGAAGCTAAAGTAAAAGGAGTTAATTCCGATGACTATATAGGCTGACAGTCCAAAATTCCAAAGACTTAGTTTAAGGACGGGTACAATTGATTCAGAGGAAAAGTTGATAAGCTTTTAAGCAATCTTTGTACTGATTGATATTATGAATTTTAACGGTCAAAAGACTTTTATATTCAAATTTAAGAACGGAGATAAGTCCAATGTAATACAAAGTTATTATTGTTGAGGGCATAATATCCGATATTGGAGATGAGTCCAAAGGGCATATTATTTAATTTAAAATAACAACATACCCCTTTAAAAATTGCTATTTATAAATCAACCGATTACGGAGGTGACTGCAACAGCAGTCACCTCTGTTTTGCGTGTTATACAATGTGTTATCACGAGAAATAGGGGAGTTGCGTTTTTGATAAAATACACATAAAAATAGGGGACAGAAAAATCTGTCCCCTTAACTTTAGGTGCAACTATTATATGTCGATTCCAATTACTTAACGCCGAGAATCTCTTTGCTTGCAACAACAAGCTTTTCACAGATTTTTGCAGCATTATCTTTATCCTTACCGACTGAAGTAATATAGAGCTTAATCTTTGGCTCAGTTCCGCTTGGACGGATAATAACAGCGTTGTCATCCGCAAGGTGAAGAGCAATAACATTTGACTTAGGAAGGTCAATGTCGGTAACGCTGCCTGTTGCAACATCTGTTTCTTTCCTGAGAAAATAGTCGGAAACCTTAACAACATCGTAGCCTGCAATGCTCTTTGGTGTGTTATCTCTTACAGCTGTCATAATATCAGACATCTTTTGCATACCGGCGGCACCGTCAAACTCGAATGAGTATGTCTGATTGAGGTAGTAACCAAATTCTTCGTAAAGACCGTCTATAACCTCAGCAAGTGACTTGCCCTGTTTCTTATAGTAAGCTGCCATTTCACAAACGAGCATTGATGCAACAACAGCATCCTTATCTCTTACATATGTGCCTGAAAGATAGCCGTAGCTTTCCTCAAAACCAAAGAGATATCTGTTTTCTTCATGCTTTTTCTCGAGGTTAAGAATAACTTCACCGATATACTTAAAGCCTGTAAGAACATTCTTGAGTTCGCAGCCATATTTTTCGCAAAGCTTGTTGATGAGTTTTGTAGTAACTATAGTTTTTACTACAACAGGCTTTTCAGGAGCTTACCGCTTGCCTTTTTACAAGAGAGAATGTAATTGGTGAGCATTACACCGTCCTCGTTACCTGAAATGAGTCTGTAACTTCCATCATAATCCTTAACGGCAATACCTACACGGTCAGCGTCAGGATCGGTTGCAAGGAGAAGGTCAGGATGTTCTTTTTCACAAAGCTCAAGACCTTTTGCAAGTGCCTCTTTGATCTCAGGATTCGGATAAGGACATGTTGTAAAGTTGCCATCAGGAAGTTCCTGCTCGGGGACAACAACTACATCATTAACACCAATCTTGCCGAGAACCTTTCTTACAAGCTTATTACCTGTACCGTTAAGCGGTGTATAAACAACTTTAAGGTCTGCACCTTGCAAACGCCGGGGTTAACCTGCTGTTCCATAACTTTTTCAAGATATGTGTCATAAACACTCTCGTCAACATATTCAATCATGCCGCTCTTAACTGCCTCGTCAAAATCGGCAATTTTAACATCCTTGAACATATCAAGTTTTGAAATCTCGTCATATACAGTGTTTGCGGCAACATCAGTCATCTGGCAACCGTCCTCGCCGTATGCTTTATAGCCGTTGTAAGCTGCAGGGTTGTGGCTGGCTGTAACCATAATACCTGCCTGACATCTAAAGTAACGAACGAGGTAAGAGAGAACGGGAGTAGGCTGAAGTTCTGATGTGATGTAAACCTTAATGCCGTTTGCCGCAAGAACTCTTGCCGCCTCATTCATAAATAAATCTGCTTTAATTCTGCTGTCGTGAGAGATTGCAACAGAACCATTGCCGTACTTTTTAAGCACATAGTTAGCAAGTCCCTGTGTAGCCTGACGAACAACATAAATATTCATTCTGTTAGTACCTGCACCGATAATGCCTCTGAGGCCTGCGGTACCGAATTTTAAAGCTGTGTAGAAACGATCATAAATTTCATCTTCGTTGTTTTTTATACTTTCAAGCTCTGCCGTAAGGTCTTTGTCCTCAACTGCGTTTTCAAGCCATTCGTTATAAGTCTGCTTAATATCCATGATTATGCCCCCAACTTAAAATTTTCACAAAAATGCGACCAAATTTTGTGGCAAGCCCTTCTTGCCTATCATAATTCACTATACCATAATTCACAAAAAAAACAAGTTTTTTATTTGTACATTTTCAAGAATATGTGCTGAAAAACAAAAAAATATCACGCAGAAATCATAATTTTTATCCCTGCGTGATATTTATGTCTGAAATCTGTAAAATATTATTTATTTTACAAGTTTATACGAAACTTCGTTTTTGCTCAAAGAGTAACCGTTCTGCTGTGCCTCATGAAGAATCTGCTGAAGATTATCCCACTCTGAGTCCTTCGGAATGTAGATATATTTCGGAATTTTTTTGCTGTTTACCGAATAATATGAGCGAAGTCTTGCAAGACTGTTCTGATTTTCACCCGTAACATATGCCGAAAGCGTTCCGTAAGGAAAATCCTCAGCCGCAAGATAAGTCCATGTTTTTGCGTAAGGAACAGTATGTTTCCTTTTTCAAGATTCTGATACTGACTGATATCGGCATAAATCTGCTCATAGGTTTGTGCGTTATTTGGTGTTGTTTTTATACCTTTGCAGGGCCGTTCTGAATTGTCTGTGTCAGCTGTTTCGGTTCACTGTCCCAGAAGCAATGCTCTGCCTTGACGGTAATCTGAAAACAAGCCTGCAGAATAATCAGAAACGCAGTCATCACGAATGCTAAATATTTACACGGAACAGCGTAGTCAAGATTATCGGGATTTGCTTTCATTTCCTTAATCAGATTGCCGATGAATACAAAGCTTGCAATATTTGATGCGGTGCAAGCCATTGCTGTTACATAAAAATACTGATTTGAAGAGAAACACAATGCAACAGAATAAAAAATTCCGAGAACAAAGAGTGAAGCCAACAGTTCTCTTTGCTTATTTTCAGAAAGAACATACGCTGTGATGCCCATGAAAATCATCGGGAACATAATCGCATTGTAGTAAACACTTGTCATTGTCGGCATAAACATTACAAGCGCCAAAATAACGATTGCACTTGTAAGAATAAGATAAATCGAACGGTGTTGTCTTCTCTTTCTGTCAAGCAACATAACAATTGCGGTGGCACCGTATGCCATAAGTACATATTTAAAATGAGTGTGACATTCTACGATTGTTTTAAAGTAGTAATTCATCTTTGCCATAAAGCCCATTTGCGGATGGTCGGGATCGGCAAGAAGATAGGGGAGATTTGAGAAAATCTCATTAATACTTACTCTTGAAAGTACAAATACAAGGAAAATAGCCGCAAGTATTCCTGCTCCCAAGGTAAACCACAGAAAAGTCTTAATCGAGAAAAGTTTAGAATTGAACAAATTTTTATTAAGGGCAGTTTTCTTAATTACATAGTGAACTCCTATTGCAATAATATACATTACATAAACTGCCGCAAGGTACGGACAGCAGAGAACTGCGCCTGCAAATGCAAGTCCGCTGATTATGAGCGGTAATTTTTTTGAATAATCGGCTGTTGCCATTAAAACACCCGTGAGCGCAATTAGGTCAAGTCCCATTGTGTTATAACTCAATGCCATAATGTCAAATGGTGTAAAGAGGAAATAAAGCACACAACCGAATACTGAGAAATATCCGTACTTTTTAAGTCTTGAATAGATAACGCACACAATAACAGCGTGACAGATACATAGAAAACTCTTGCCGCAAAGATTATTCCGACAGTAGATTGCGTAATCATTGTGTAGAGCCATACGAACGGCAAAAGTAGAAATCCTGAAAGCTGTGTGAGGTGCCATTCGTCACCGAGTAACGAATCACCGAGAGTTAATCGGTGCGGAATTGTAAGATAAAACGATTCGTCGTTACCGCCAAAACCGTAATAGCATTTCCAAAGTGAAAATCCAATAGCAAAAACCATAAGCACAGCAAAAATTATGTGCTGCCACTTTCCTTTATCAGGCTTTGAACGCAAATCCTTTATTATGTTCGCAAGCGATTTAAAACCGTCAATAAGCAGTTTTGCAACAAGATTCATAATAAATGATGCGGCGGCGGAAAGCACAAAAACTATCGGAACCGTAACAAAGTAATACGGAAGTCTGTCAGGCATTAATATTACTTTTTCGCAGAGTACGGGGTAAACAATGCTGTCAAAAATAAAGGAAATAAGATAAATTCCAAGTGCAAGGTCAGAAACTTTCCAAAGTGCAATTTTAGCGGCTTTCGGGAAGTTATCGGTCTTGATTCTCTTAATCAAGAGAAAAAGCAGTACAGATAAAACAAACGGTTCAAATCCGTACCAATAAATGTATGTACCGATTTGAATGTTGTGCCGTAGCTTCTGAAATAATTGAATGTGCTGAATACGAAAAGTGAAAAAACAAAGAGTACAAGCATTGCTCTTGTTTTCATTTTCAATCCGTATTCTCTTATGTAACAACCCACAAAGTAGTATGCAACGGGGTAGAATCCCTGCCACCAGCTTGGGACAAGTTTCTGAAACTCATCAGATGAAGTCGGATTAGTCCACCAATCAAGTGAACCAAAATTAAAAATATTAAATAACGAGGGGATGATTGTCAGAAAAACAGCTGTTACAAGGAGTACCTGCTTTTGCTTTTTGCTTTTAAGTTTTCCGTAAGCAAGATTAAGGAACGGTGCAAGCAGAAACAACCCTATGTACATTTCAATGTACCAGGAGTAGTTGGAACCGGTAAAATCAAGCGTTCCGAGTATGAAAGATTTCAGGTAAAAACATCACCTTGTGCAATGTTTTTGTAAATCATTACACGCAAGTGTTGAGATTACGAAAACAACAAGTGTTTTCGTAATTCCCGAATAGTACTTTTTACTCAGTTCTTTTTTACTCATCAAATAACCTGTCAGCAACATGAACAAGGGAACACAAACGGAAAACAGGGTTCTCATTACAACAGCAACATACATCGGTGTCCCTTCGATTGTCTGGCTGTAAAATCCGTTGTGTAGGAAAAAATGAACCGATAAAACGGTAAAGACTGCGATTATTCGCAAAATGTCCAGCGAGGTATCCCTCTTTTTCAGCTTTTCATAATCCATAATTTTTACCTTTCAAGCTTGAAATTTGCAAATCATTGCACATATAGTAATAATAGCATAATTTAGGCATCATTACAATAAATTGCAAACGAAAATATTGATTTTTAATGAAAAAGTTTGTAATGTTGTAACATTGATTTTATAACAAAAAACAAGTGACAGTTTCGGCTGTCACTTGAAAACTTTATTAAATTATGCCTGTTTTTCTGTTTGTTGTTTAGGTTTTCTGAATGAATCAAGAAAAGCTTTTGCGGTATCCATACCGTCAACCGTAAGCAGAATAAACAGAGGCGTCATATCAAACAGGTATCTTGACCTTGTTTCCCATAACAGGAAGAAAAGGAATGCCGCAAATACAACTCCTTTGATTAACAGCATCTCATCAACTTTAGGTTTGATAAGAGTTTTTAATGCCGAAATACAAATCATCAATAAAATGAACAGTTGTAAAGCCGAACTGTAATTTTGGAAGGCCTTGTTGTACTTTCCGTCAATATGCAGAAAATCCATAAGAATATTATCATTCTTTGGCTTTCTGTTATGGTACGAAATGTAATATGTACCGTCCTGCCATGTCCAAACAGCTTTTTCAATCATATGTTCATACAAACCGCTAAATTTGTAATCTTTTATTCTTTCTTTAATAACCTTAATGTTAGCATCCTGTTTTTCTTTTTTCGAGGGAAATGAACGAGTGTAATAGTCATCATGCTCATCGTATTTTCCAAGACCTTTAAGCCCCATCATAAGCCAGTGAGTAACAGGATATTCATATTTTTCATACTGCTGTTTCGTGATCGGATTGACAGCGTCAACGGCTGTATTGTATGCGAATCCAATCATACCAAACCCTGCCGTAAACACCAGAATAAGGCAGATTGCTTTTTTTTAATCTGAATTTCAAGAACAACAATAAAAGTCCGACTGCGAACAGTATGATAAGACTGCCCTTAACCTTATATCCGAGGAAAATCAATGCACCTGCAGCACAAAGCTTTGCGTACATACTCTTTCTGTTGTCAACCTGTAATGCGGAAACAATGAGATAAACAGCTCCGATAAGAAACGGCATCGACATTGAATCGCTGTAATAGTACGGCAGATAGGTGAGATAAGGTAAAAACAATGCACAAAAAGCAAGTACAAAAAGAGCCTTTTTGTTGCCGAAAAGTCTTTTTGCTGTAAATGCCGTCAGCATTATTGAAATATTAATCGCCAAAATATTAACAATAACAGGTGCAAAATCAACATAATGACCGAATATAAGGTAATTTAATCTTCCGACAAGCGACACAATCAAAAGCAATGCCATATTATTCGGATATCTTACAAGATACTGATAATCGTTTGCGTAATCCTGTTCAATGAGGTTGAAATTGCCGTGGGTTGAAAAATACATTGCATATCTTTTGATGTTATGCAAATCGGCAACAGGTTCAAAATCGGTAAGCAACGCAAAAATAATTTCAACAATCAGAAGAATACCGCATCCGATAAAAATAACCTTTTTGGTATTTTTATCATTAAATTCAAATCTCGACTTCGCTTTAATCCTCTTACAGCTTTTATCGGAGGTGTAATGAAAATACAATGCACATATTCCGACGGTCAAAACGGCAAAAATCAAAAGAATGAACATCTTTGAAAATGAATCGAATCTTCTGTCAACATTTCCGTCAAAGCCGATTATGATAATATTTACAAACAGAAAAACAAAACAAACCGTAAATACTCCGCCGAAAATTCCGGTCAGGACTTTGGTGATTCTATTACTGTTCATCATCATCAAGAACTTTGTCAACAATAAATCTTGGTCTGCGCTTTGTTTCCATATAAATCTTTCCGATGTATTCGCCTATAACACCGATTGCAAGGAGCTGAAGTCCTCCGATTGCCCAAATTGAACATAAAAGGCTTGACCAACCGCTTACAGTCCAACCGCAGAAAAAGCTGATGAGTGAGTAGATAATCATAATAAGGCTGATGCCGAACACGATTGCACCGAGCCATGTAATCATTCTGATTGGCTGAATGCTGAGAGATGTAATACCCTCCCACGCAAGTGCAAGCATTTTCTTTAACGGATATTTACTTTCACCTGCAAGTCTTTCGGAACGCTCATATGTAACAATATCAGACTTAAAGCCAATCATCGGAACCATACCGCGAAGGAAGATGTTTGTTTCCTTATATAATGAAAAAGCGTTGAGCGCTCTCTTGCTCATAAGTCTGAAATCAGCGTGGTTAAAAATAACCTTAGCGCCCATATGATTAAGAATTTTGTAGAATCCTTCTGCTGTAAATCTCTTGAAGAATGTATCTGTTTCTCTTTTAGAACGAACACCGTATACAACATCGCAACCGTCCTCGTACTTTGCCACCATTTCATCAAAGGTGTTGATATCGTCCTGAAGGTCTGCGTCAATTGAAATCACAGCGTCAGCCTTATCTTTGAGAGTCATAAGACCGCAGAGAAGTGCATTCTGGTGACCTCTGTTTCTTGAAAGCTTGATGCCCTGGAAAATAGGATTTTCTGTATGGAGTTCTGAAATAATCTCCCATGTTCTGTCCTTTGAGCCGTCATCAATAAACACAATACGGCTGTCGGCAGAAATTTTTCCCTCTGCCATCATCGTGCTGTATTTGTTTAGCAGTTTTTCCGCCGAATCCCTCAGAACTTCTTCTTCGTTATAACAGGGAATAGCCAGATATAACTTAGTCATATAAATTATCCTCCCGAAAAATTGTCACTCAGGTGACTTGTCGCAAGACAGGCACAAAATCTGTCTCTTATCCAAGGGTAATTATAAAACAATATTATATAAAAGTCAACAAACTTACAGCCTTTGTTACAAAATATTGTTATTTTATCGAAACAGAGAGGTGAAAACAGTGTATTTATGAACAAATTCACATATTTTTGTAACAAAACGGTAAGAAGGATTAAATGCTTTTGTAATAAAATCTTTTATTTTTTTAAAATTGCGAAAATCCACTTGTAAACAAAAAACAATTGTATTATAATGGTAGAAGTTAATAACCTATGGAGGTAGATTATAATGTCACAGACACAGAAATCAATTGCAGTATTAACAAGCGGCGGCGATGCTCCCGGTATGAATGCGGCTGTCAGAGCTGTAGTTCGTGCCGGTATAAATAAAGGAATGAAGGTTTACGGTGTTTACCGTGGATATAACGGTTTGCTCAACGGTGATGTTGAGGAAATGAACCTCAGAAGTGTATCTGATATCATCGGTAACGGCGGTACAATGCTTTACACAGCAAGAAGCGAAGAGTACGCTACTCCTGCCGGTATTCAGAGAGCTGCCGATTTTTGCAGAAGCATCGGTGTAAGCGGTGTTGTTGTAATCGGCGGTGACGGTTCATTCAGAGGTGCTCGTTGCCTTACAAACGCAGGTATTAACTGTATTGGTGTTCCCGGCACAATTGATAACGATATTGCCTGTTCGGAATACACGGTTGGTTTTGATACAGCTATGAACACAGCTATTCAGATGGTTGACCGTATCCGTGATACAGCACAGTCACACGACCGTTGTTCTGTAGTTGAGGTTATGGGCAGACGCTGCGGTGATATTGCTCTCCAGACAGGTATCGCAACAGGTGCTACAGCTATCCTTGTTCCTGAGGTTCAGTACAATATCGAAAGAGATGTAATCGCAAGAATCATCAACACTCAGAAAACAGGTAAAAAACACTTTATCGTTGTTGTTGCCGAGGGTGTCGGCGGTGTAAGAGATCTTGCAAAGTATGTAGAACAGCGTCTTGGTATCGAGCAAGAGCTACAGTCCTCGGTCATGTACAGCGTGGCGGTTCTCCGACACTTCGTGACAGAGTTGTTGCAAGTCAGATGGGCTTTAAGGCTGTTGAACTCCTTGAGCAGAATATCGGTAACAGAGTTGTTGCAATGCAGGGCGGCAAGATTATTGATCTTGATATCAACGAAGCACTTGATATGCCTCGTGTGTTTGATGAAGAGCTTTACAAGATTGCTATGACAATTTCTATCTGATTTAAATATAACTCGATTATTTCAGGGCGGACATTGTTCGCCCTTTATTTTCTTTTAGGGTTACGCTACACAGAATTTTCTTGAAAGGAATAATTCATAATGCTTGAACAATCTCAAAAGCTGACTGACGGCTTAATTATATATTCCGTTCTTGTTTCAGACCATGAAAAACTTGATTTTAAGAATGATGCACTTGCGGGTGTCCGTGCAAACTATTTTAATTCAGGCTGCAAAGAGCAAAAAGAAATTACCGAAATCGAACTTCACGGTATGGATTACAAGATGTCTTGTCTGCTGACGAAGAATGAACCGCTTTCGTGGAAGGTAACAAGGGATAATCTTCCTTATCAGTCCGTAAAAAGGGCAACAGGCGGAGTTTATTCTGTTATAACTTACAATGACAGGGGAATTGTATTCAAAAGACAATTTTTTGACCGTAATCATACATGGTTACGCACGGAATATTTTAACAAAAGCATCGCCGATAAGCTTATCACGAGAATATATCCACGCAAAGTCAGCGGAATTATAACTCTTGTTACCGAAGATATTGACGATAACGGGATTGTTTCCGTAAAAACTCTTTTCCCGTCTGATAAGCAGTCAAACGAAAATTCAAGGGTTTTGATATATTCAAATGTGGGTATGCTCTGGTATGATGCAAGTTTTTTACCGTCAGATATGCCGTTTACGGAGAAAAAATCCTACGGCAACAGCGGATTTGTGTTTAACGGTGATTTGTTCAAAAATGATTTTGTTCCCGAAAATGCTTATAATCTTGAAGATTGTACTTATCTTACGGACGAAGATATTCCAAATGTTTCCGACACGGCGGAACCCGTGAGCAAGAAAGATTATTCGGCATACGATATTATCGAGAAAATTCTTGTTGAGGCTCACAAAACAAATAAGGATTTGTTCGGTGAAATTATAAATCATACTGCCGAAGAAGATTTTGAACCAGCGGAAGTTAAAATTGTAACAGGCGAGAAAGACGAACAGCTTTCGGATGATGAGGTTGAAGAAAATTCTCAAATTTCAGAACATGAAATTGCAGATGATACAGACGCTGTTGCAGAAACAGCAGATGAACAGACAGAAGATTCCGAAAGTGTTGTAACTGTTGACAGCTCCGGTGAAGCTTCCGAAGATGAAGAAACTGAATTTCGAAAATGTTGAAGCAAATATCGCACACATTGCCAAATAGATGATGTGCCGACAGAAGAATCCGATGAAGAAAATCCTGAAATTGTAAACAAAGAAGAACCCCATTGTGATGTGGTGATTCTTACTAAATCGGGAAGATATACCTATTTCGGTAATCTTGATGAAAATAATTGCAGAACAGGCAGAGGCAGAACGGTTTCTCCTGACGGTATGACTTTATATGACGGTGAATACCTTGATGACAGGCGCAACGGATTCGGTGTTTGCTATTATAACAACGGCAGTATAAATTATGTTGGAAACTGGACCGATAATTCACGCAACGGCGGCGGTGTCGGTTACAGGCTGAGTGACGGTACAATGCATGCGGGTAAGTGGGATAATAATACTCCTGACGGCTATGGTGCAAGATTTGACAGAAACGGAAATCTTATTGATGTGAGCAATTACGAAAACGGTGTTCGCACAGGTAAGAGCGTTTCTTTTGATGAAAACGGCAATATAGTGGTTTCTGTTTATAAGAACGGAGAGAAGATTTCCGAATTTCTTGTTGATGCAGAGGTGTAGATATGAATATCACTGAAGAAAAATTGCTTGAATATCTTTCAAAGGCTCTTGTGTGTGTAGCTGTAATTGTTATCGGATATATAATTACCAGGTTGATTATAGGGATTCTCCGAAAAATCCTTAATAAATCACGAATGGACGGTACAGCCGAAGGCTTTGTATTGTCCGTTCTCAAGGTGATTTTCTATTTCATTGTTGCAGTAACTGCACTCGGGACAATCGGTGTGAATGTTGCGTCGCTTATTACGGCACTCGGTGCGGCAGCCCTTACAGCAGGTCTTGCATTACAGGATTTGCTGAAAAATGTTGTCAGCGGACTTGTAATTTTGATAAACAAACCGTTTGTGTCGGGTAATATTCTTGATTTTGAGGGAGTAAAGGGAACGGTTGAGGAAATCAATATTTTCTCAACAACCGTGCATACACTTGATAATAAGCTTGTGACAATTCCTAATTCAAGACTTACATCAAACAATGTTGTAAACTGCACAATGGTTGAGCAGAGACGGGTTGACTGTACTTTCTCGGTAAGCTATGATGATGATATCGACAAGGTGCGTGAGATTATTCTCAACCTTATGGCAACAAATGAGATGATTTTAAAAGATCCAGAACCTACTGTAAGAGTCGGTGAACATCTTGACAGCGGAGTGCAGATAAAGGTTTTTGCATGGGCAACTCCTGATGATTACTACGAGGTTTATTTCTTCCTGCAAGAAAATGTCAAGAAAGAGTTTGATAAAAACGGTATCACAATTCCGTACCCTCATCTTGTTATTGCCAAAGATTAAAATTATTAAATTCCAAATTAAATATTACGAAAAATTCCGTAAATAATAATGGTGCTGTTGATTCAGTACCATTTTATTTTTATAAGGATTGATTAGTTTGAAAAAATTTTTAGGTCTGTTTGCCGTAGCTTTAATTTCAGTATGTCTTATCACAGGTTGCGGCAATGATAAAAACGACAGTATGACTGATACAACAAGTCAGACTTCACAAACATCAAATACGCAGGAAACTTCAAAAAGTATGACTGAAAACGGAGAAGTTTCAGATTCGGACGGTTTCATCGGTAACGAAGAAAATGAAACAGAAAATTCAGGTTCGGATATGATGGATGATATTGAAGACGAAATTGACGATATTATGGGTGACGGAGATAATAATGATTCTGATACTGTCACCAATCCCTCAGATACTGTTTTATAAAAAACGAGAGCAGCAGGACAAAATTGCCTGTTGCTCTCGTTTTTAATACGAAATATGTTATTGGTTCGAGTTCAGACAAAAATCATACTGCTTTGTCAAGGTCAATTTTTAATTGGCGAATAATTTTCTTTTCAAGCCTTGATATGTAGGACTGCGAAATTCCAAGCTTGTCGGCAACTTGCTTTTGCGTGTGTTCCTTTCGTCCGTTAAGCCCGAAGCGTAACTCCATAATAAGACATTCTCGGTCACGAAGCTTTGAAACTGCCTGCAAAACAAGACTTTTTTCAAGCTCGCATTCAATATTTCTGTTTACCGTGTCAGGATCGCTTCCGAGAACATCGCATAAAAGCAGTTCATTGCCGTCCCAGTCCGTGTTCAGCGGTTCGTCAATCGACACTTCATTTTTCAGTTGCGATGATTTTCGTAAAAACATCAGAATTTCGTTTTCAATACATCTTGATGCGTAGGTTGCAAGCTTAATATTCTTTTCGGGAGAAAAGGTGTTCACCGCCTTGATAAGCCCGATTGTGCCTATTGAAATCAAATCCTCCGCACTTGCATTCGGAGTTTCAAACTTTTTTGCAATATATACCACAAGTCTTAAATTGTGGACAATAAGCGGTTCTCTTGCCTTACTGTCTCCTTTTGCAATATTCTCCATAATATGCTGTTCTTCTTCTCGTGTAAGCGGTGGGGGGAGAGTTTCACTGCCGTTAATGTAGAATATTTCATTTTCAATAACGAGTGCAAATCGGATTTTCTGAATACCTTCATTAAAAACATAACATTGCTCCTATTCTGATATTTTTACAAGTTCGTACGGTATGATTGCCTTAACATCTCCTTTCAATACATCATTACATATGCCTATATAAATGCTTTTGCAGATTTCCTTGCCGTCAATTTTAACCTTATCGGGAGGAAATCCTTTTACAATTCCGTTTCCGCCAAGACTTTCAAACGGAATAATCCTTGTTTTGGTTTCATCGGGAACATAATCATCAAAAATATTTTGTTCAGCAATAATGACATAATTTCCCGAAAACGGTTCAACAAGGTTGCAACCCGTATCAATCTTTGCAGGGAAAAAATAGCTTTGTTCGTTAACCTTGATTTCAACTTTGCAAACTCCCGAACCGTTGCCCCTCTTCGTCAATATTTTCGTCAATTTGAGAATATAATAACAGACAAGAGTTAAAATAATCAGGAGGACGGGCGAAATGTTAAAATACACTGTGTCGTTGTATACTTCCATACCTTTCGGTTTGAAAGCGTTGTACAGAAACATCATAATTCCGCAGAATGAAAATGAGAGAGAAAGAAACACGGATATTCGTTTGATAAAACACTTAAACGGACACTTGCCGAATGCACATAACACAATTCCGGCGGCACATAAAACATCAATAGGTATATTCAAAAAGAAAGGCAGGGGAGGGAACAGTGCAATAAGACTTTGCACTCCCCCCAGAAGCGACGCAAGCAACATTTTTTTAAACGAGGTATTGATACAAAGCGCCTTTTTGGTGCATAAAATAAGTATAAAGTCAATGAAAACATTTACGGTAATCAGTACATCTATGTAAACAGATTTCATTTTATTCCCCCTGCGGAATGCTGTTCTAATAACATTTCCATTAAATTTATTACCTTTGCTTATTATCTCACAAGCGGAAAATAATAATTGTCAAAATATGGTCAGGAGGTAAATTATTGATTGCAGGATTAATTATCGGATTGTTTATAGGCGGATTTGTCGGCGTAAGTGTAATGTGCCTTTTATATTACACAAGGGACTGACAAAAGAAAAGCGTGCAGTTTAATTCAGACTGCACGCTTATTGCATATTTTGCTGTATTTTGATTACGATTTAAGGTTTCTTGTGCCGAGGAATAGGACTGCCAGCATTCCCGAACCTACATGAGTACCGATTACAGGACCGATATCCGTCATGACAACTTCCTTGCACTTACCCTTGATTGCCTTTTTAAGTTCTTCGGCGCCTTCCGGATTATCCGCATGGGCAACCATAACAACGCTGTCTTTGAGATTTTCGGCGTCTCTTTCAAGGTGTTTTACAAGAGCCGGAACAACATTGCTCTTACCTCTGATTTTTGCAACATTGATAAGATGACCTTCATCGTCAACACTGAGGAGCGGTTTAATTTGCAAAGCTTTGCCGAATGTTGCGGAAACAGCGGAAATTCTACCGCCTCTCTTGAGTTGATCAAGGTCTTCAACAACAAACCAATGACATACTTTTATACGGGTGTCTTCAATGTATTCTTTTAGTTCGTCAATTGTAGCGCCTTCGCTGTATTTTTTGCCTGCAAGGTAGATGAGAAGTCCAAGTCCTGCCGAATCGCAAAGAGAATCAATTGCAATAATCTTTCTGTCCGGATAAACTTCCTTTAAATCCTTAACAGCCATCATACAGGTGTTGTATGTTCCGCTCAAACCTGTTGAAATGCCTGTGTAAATGATATCTTTGCCGGCTTTAAGATAGTTTTCAAAGCTTTTGTAAAAGCTGTCATAGTTAATCTGTGTTGTCTTTGAATCAATACCTTCTTTAAGCTTACTGTAGAATTCCGAGAGGCTCATCATTCTGCAATCCGGATAATGAAGATAGGACTTGTCCTCCATATGAAATTCCATCGGAAGAACTTCAACGCCGATTTCGTTAACAAGCTCCTGTGTAAGGTCGCAGGAGGCATCTGTCATAAATACATAATTCATAATTATCGCTCCTTTTTTGCGAAAATATTGTGATTCAATTCTAACAAATTATGATATAAATGTCAATGAATATAATGACCGTTCCTTTTCATATATATGTATATCAAAAACAGATTTCGGAGTGGTTATATGAATTGCAGATTTACCGATTTAAGACATAAGGAAGTCATAAGCGCCTGTGACGGAACAAGAATAGGATTTATCGACGATGTTATTGTGGATACCAAATGCGCAACTGTTGTGTCAATTGTTATTTTCGGCAGACCGGGATTTTTTAGTCTGGTGGGAAAATGTCAGGACTATATAATTCCCTGGGAGAAAATTGACCTCATAGGAGAGGATACGGTAATCATCAGTTGCCAGACTCCAAAGCCAGTAAAAAAGCCGAAAAAACCCCGTTTTGGGGCTAAATTTTGAATTTTTTCAAATTTTCGCATTAAGGCAAAATAACCTAAGAAATATTCGATAAATTATGCATAATGCACAAATCATTATTTTTTTAAGAAATTAAAACCACATAAGTAACATTTCGGTTACAATTGTTACAATTTATCTTCCCCTGTCAAACTTGCAATTTTCAAAAGTTTGTGCTTTAATACAATTGCAATTGTGTGTTTGATAAAATTTTACGACTAAAGGACTTGGCACATTTTTAAACAGATAACTACATCTTGTATATACGCTTGCTTTTGACGGCAGTTATAGTAGTTACCT
>ENA-OQEB01000063-OQEB01000063.1-human-gut-metagenome-genome-assembly--contig:-NODE-63-length-42084-cov-2.516100_pt1 | contig 42084 bp, 45 predicted proteins | sample MGYA00242787_ERZ504619 | MGnify/ENA primary metagenome ERZ504619 (study PRJEB26092, sample SAMD00036317) | human gut metagenome | host: Homo sapiens | study: EMG produced TPA metagenomics assembly of... | reverse complement strand
GGAAAAAATATTATTTCGATGGAGATAGTTATTGGCGGGTATGCCTATTCATCCTCGCAGCAAAAGCTAATGAGGAAGTAACTCCTGAGCTTTCTTATGAGGCTGGCAAAGCGTTCGGTGATTTCCAGACCATGTTGTCCGATATACCCGAGGGTACGCTGGGCGAGACCATCCCGGATTTCCATAATATGGAGTTCCGCTTGCGACAATTCCATGAGCTGTAGCCGCTAATCCGGCAGGCCGGTTGGAAGAAGTGAAAGATTTGGTAGAGGAGATCGAGAAACGTGCCGAAGCGATGTGCATTCAAGAACGCCTGTACCGTGAGGGCCAATTGAAGAAACGCACGAACCATTGCGATACAAAGTTAACAATATGATGTTTGACGCTGATAAGCGACAAGGTGCTTTGCGTGATCGACTTGGACACCTGTGATGCCGGCCGTTCGTCCTTTCGATACGGCGACTTTATCCGTACCGGAGCCAATACGGGTGCCGAGGACGATGAGAATCTGGATAACGTAAACGTTAATATGGAGATATTCAAAGCCTATACCCGTGGATACATGGAAAAGGCCAAGGCGTTCTTAACTCCTACCGAGATCAAATTGCTACCTTACGGTGGACGCTTATTGACTTATATGCAGACCGTTCGTTTCTTAACCGATTATATCAACGGCGATACCTATTACAAGATCCATAGCCCGAAACATAACTTAATCCGTACGAAAGCCCAATTCAAGCTACTTCAAAGCCTGGAAGCCCATGCGGAAGAGATGGATCAGTTCATGAATCAATGGTTATAATATAAAGTAACTAAGGAATATAAAAACGGGCGGGGTGACTCATCGATTCATCCCGCCCATTCTTTTTATTTCGTCCAATAATCCAACACCGTAACCGCCGATGCCTTCCCTCCTAACACCTTGCCAAATGCTTTATGCGCCGGATGTACCAAATAGGCGTCCCGATCCGCATCCGAATGAAAAGTCAAGAAAAAGCAATGAGTCAAGCCCTGTTGCAATCCCTCCGGACTACAATCCGTTCCCCACTCATATCCTTTGATCAAGTCGATTTGAGAAGGCAACTTACAAAAGGCATCCTCAACCTCTTTCACCTGCGCCTCGGACACATCCGGCTTAAAACCGAACATAACAACATGGCGAAGAACTTTCTCCGGCTTTTGATCACTCGAATAGCTTACCATTAATACAGAAAATACGATAATCGCAAGGATAAATAATACAGATACTACTTTCTTCATGATATTCAAGATAGATTTCTATTGCATTTATACGGCCCAAAGATAGTATAAAATCCAGTACAGCTTGCCCAAAACCTCCGTATCCTTTAGTCCTTTCCATCCCTATCTTTAGACTTTTCCTCTAGAGACATCCATCATCTATCAACTGTTGGACGATCATGCAACGACTGGTAGAAGATCGTGCAACATTGGTAGATGATCATGCAACGGCTGTTGCATGATGAATACAAGCAGACAAAAAGGCTAACACCTGTAAGGATACAGCCTTAGCCTACAAGGGAAAAACCTCAAACCATAAAGGGATTATTTCAACTAAACCAAATCTTAAACCTTGTCAATCCATCTGCGTAAGAGCGGAGAGAGAATCGGCAATCATGTTTTAACAGCACCTCACGGATAAAGATCAAGCCGATACCTTGTCCGTTCGGTTTCGTAGAGAAGAACGGGCTGAACAGTTTCGTTTCCGTTTCCTTGTCGATGCCCTTGCCCGTATCGGCTATCTCCAAGCAGGTAGGACGCACTGTCGTCCGGATATAGATCTTTCCGTCCCGGTCGATGGATTCGGCGGCATTCTTGATAATATTGACCAAGACTTGCTCGAATAATGAATTATCCAAATTCACGACTGGAGATTCCTCGCTCAGATCCATAACAATCTCGATATTCCGGTTCTGGCAAACTGTCTCCATAAAGCGTTTACAAGCGGACACCACTTGGTTCAATTCTTGCGGACGACTTTGGGGTTCGGGTATACGCACCACATCGGCGAAATTGGTGATGAAATGGCTCATGCTATAGCAGCGTTCTATGGAGACCCGCAAAACCTCGCAGACATCCTCCATATCTTCCATCCCGCTGAAAGTAGACTCCAACGTATCCAAGGTAGAGGTGATACCCGCAGTCGTATTATTCACCTCATGAGAGATCATACGTATCACTTTCTCATACGCTTTCTTCTCGGCCTTGAACACCTCTTGGGTCAACGTCTCTATCAAATAAAACGGGTGGTGAAAGCCTCGGTCCACAAATGAGGAATGCGTACATTTATAAATATTAGCGTCGTTCAACCGAACGGTTTGCGCTTGATACATCGGAACCCGTACCAATTCTTCCGCCAAGGGAGAATCTAGTTGAAGAAAACGTTTTCCCACCATATCCTCCGAGCTTTGCGCACCAAACAATTTACATGCGGCCGGGTTCATGGATAGAATCTCTTCATCCAAGTTCAAGATGATCACTCCCATCGGAGAGGCGTTGACCAGCAAGTCCAAGAAATGGTTTTGCTCCCGGAGGTGCAAACGCTCATTCTTCAACTGCTCCATCATCTTATTAAACACATCGACACCCGGTCCGCCTCCGTTTGCCCGACCTTTCCCAAGCGGGAACTAAAGTCTTGCTCTTTCAATAACTCCATACCGTTACCGATGATATGCAAGGGCTTTATGATACGGCGATAAAAGACAAATAAATAGATGATCGTAAGCAAGACCAAGGCTTCTACCGCGAAAAACATCCGGATAGAAGACGTATAAAAGACATAATAAGTCACCACCGCCAATATAGTCAACAGCAGCGTCGTCAATATCCAGAATAGTCCTTTCAGCCTCATCCTTGCCTCTTCTTATTTATCGATCGGGATTCCGTATTTCTCTAATCTCCGGTACAAGGCGGCACGACTGATTCCCAACGCCGTAGCGACATGCGATAAATTACCTCCATGCGCTTCCAAGGAGCGTAAGATGGTTTGCTTCTCCAACTCATCCAAGGTCAAGCCCTCCAAAGAAGGCGGAATCGTCGATTTAGCACCGGATGTATTCATGCAATGAACCTCGAAATCAGCGGTATCCAAAAGCGTCTTACCCGACACAAGGATCGTCCGCTCCACCAAGTTCTTCAACTCACGGATATTACCGGGAAAAGGGAGACGGCTTAAATAGGTCTGGGCATCCGATGAGAACTCCACCCTCGGTAGCCCATTGATCTCCGATTGCTTATCCGCGAAATACCGGGCCAGCAATGGGATATCCTCCTTCGCTCACGTAAGGCGGGTAAATGCACCGTGATCAAATTGATCCGGTAAAAAAGATCCTCACGGAACGTACGGTCCGCCACCATCGATCGTAAATCCCGGTTTGTAGCGCTTACGACCCGTATATCCACCTTCCGGGGACGGCTATCCCCCAAGACCTCAAAGGTCTGGTCTTGCAATACCCGAAGCAGCTTTACTTGGCAAGACAGTTCCAAATCGCCGATCTCATCCAAGAAGATCGTACCTTTGTTCGCCATCTCGAAACGCCCTACCCGATCCATGTACGCGTCCGTAAAAGCCCCCTTCTTATGTCCGAACATCTCGCTCTCAAAAAGACTTTGGGAAAGTCCGCCTAGGTTTACTTTTACGAAAGCCTCTTTCGACCGGGGGCTATTCGCATGGATCGCTTCCGCTATCAGCTCTTTACCCGTACCGCTCTCGCCGGTAATCAAGACAGAGGCGTTTGTCGGAGCGATACGCGAGACCGTCCCCAAGACATCCATCAAAGCGGCACTTTGCCCCACGATCTTATCAAAATGAAATTTATGATCGGCATCCGAACGGTTCAAGGGAGCGTTTGCCTCCTTCTTCTGCTCGCTCAGTTCCAAGGCGGTCCGGATCGATTTTAATAATACCAAGTTATTCCAAGGCTTCGTGATAAAATCGAAGGCTCCGGCTTGCATTCCCTGCACGGCCAAAGAGATCGATCCCCAAGCGGTCATCAAGATCACGGGTACATCGGGACGAAAGATCTTCACCTGTCTCAATAATTGAATCCCCTCCTCCGCCCGTGGTAGTCAACGTGAAGTTCATATCCATCAAGATCAGCTCCGGCGCCGTGGCACGGACCACCTCCAAGGCCTCCTTCGGCCCCGGAACCGCCTCCGGCCGGAAACCCGCACGTTTTAGCAGGAATGTAAGCGAGGAACGAACAGCCGCATCATCATCTATTATCAGTATCATATAATCAATTTATCGTTTCACGATTTCCTCGAAATCGGCATCTAATGTACGATTATTCAAGAAATCATACAATGTTATACTACGGATGTTATAAAAATAACGCCAGTAATAATACAGTTCTTGGATATGCTTTTGCTTCGCGTCATCCTTCGAACTCTGGGCGTCATTCAAGTCTAGGATATCGATCTTTCCGATCATGAAAGTCTCGATCGAGGTCTTGTAGCGCTTTTCCGCCAACGTGTCCACCTCGGCGGCTATCTCCAATTGAGCGGCTTGATTATTGAAATTCTCCACCAAGAGGTAGATATCTTGATTAAAATCCATTTGCTCCTGACGGATCTTGGAAAGTACGACATCCCGATTCGATTCGGCTACTTTTACCTTTCCCTTCCGTTTTCCCCAGTCCAAGATAGGAATCGAAAGCCCGACCTCTACGATCTGGTTATCTTTCAACGGGTTGTAAGCTCCTCGCATGGACATATCCTTACCGGTATAACCCACGGAGGCAAACAGGTTAATACTTCGACGGTTTCCCTTGGCGGTCGCCACATCATAATCCGCTTCCAACTGGCGGCGCATGATATTCTTTGAGAATGAGTTATTTTCTTGAGCCTTCTCCAATACCGCCTGATAATCCATACGGACCCCTTCTATCGCCTCGGGAAGAACAGGCTCGATCACGTCTTGCTCGCTCATCCCTAAAAAGGAACGGAGCTTGAACATCATCGCGTTATAATTGGATTGGGCCTCGGTTAGCTTACCTTTCGCTTGCAAGGCCGACTGTTTCAAACGCATCAACTCGCTCTCCGAGATATGCCCGATCTTACGCTTCGCTACCGCTATGTCATAGAGTTTATTGGCGTTCAGCAAGTTCTGATTACAGATATCCAGATTATCTTCCGCCAACAGTAAGTTGAAGTAATTCGTGATGGTAGCGATCGTTACATTCTCCACGTTCTCCATATAAGCGGCCTTAGCCTCTTGGTAACGAACAGGCTCGATACGACGTTTCCATTTTTGGTCATTCACGCCGAAGATCGGTTGCGTCAATGTCAAACTAACAGGTACGCTCATAAACTCGTTGTAAGCGCACTACCTAGCTGACGGGTAAAATCCAAGGAGGTATTCAAGGCGATCTTACCTCCGGTCAAGGCTATGTTCTGGGCGATAGAGATCTCTCCATTTAAGCTAAGGCATTGTTTTGCACATAGGTATAAGAACCATCCGATTGCTGGTACTTCGAGTATTGCTTGCTATATGAAGGCAGAGTCCCCGTAAATATCACTTCCGGCAACTGATCCGCCCGATGCGTACGGAATTCCCAATAGGCCGTTCGCAACTCATTGAGCGCCACGGCAGCGTCTACGGATTGAGCTGTGCGATCTGGATCGCTTGCCGCAGGGTTATTCGAACTTTATTCGTATTGTCTTGGGCACATACTCCCGAAATCCCCGCCCACAGACAACACATCGCTATATAGATCCTTCTCATCTTAGTATAAGTTTTTTTACCCTGCCTAAGGCAAAAGGCATGCCAAAAACATATACTATTGATAATCCGATAAATAGGAATATTTAAAGTGTTCGATAATGAACAGTGTGTTCGTTTTTGGATACTTATCTTTGAATGAGTTGATTATTGACGATCGATTTATATACCTCTTCCCGTAAAGGACGCGACACCGGGATTTTATGCTCCCCAATGATTAATAGATTTCCTTCTATCGCTTGTACATAAGAAAGATTTACGATGAAAGAGCGGTGCACTTGCATAAAAATTTGTGCCGGCAGCGTTTCCTGTATACTCTTCAACCGGAGATGAACGATCTCTTTGGAAGTGAGGGTATGGATAACAATATAGTTCTCCATGCCTCTATAATTGAATCTCCTTTAAATAAAGCCTTTTAAGTTGCTTCTCCGTCTTGACGAAGATATAAGCGGGCTCCTCGCTTTTCGATGTAGATTCCATCAACGCATGTGCTTTATTGACCGATTTCAGGAAACGGGAAAAAGAGATTGGTTTCAATAAATAGTCCACCACGTCAAACTCATATCCTCTCAACGCATACCGCTCGTATGCCGAGGTGATAATTACCTTAGGAGCGTTCTGAGCACTCTCCAAGAAGTCCAGTCCGGACATATCCGGCATCTCTATATCCAGAAAAAGCAAATCCGCCTGAACCGAATTCAGCATATTATTGAGTTGTATAGCGTCCTCACATTCTCCGACGATGGTCAGAAAATCAATTTTACCGATGTGTCGCCGAAGTCCTTTTCTGGCGATTGGCTCATCATCCGTTATGATACACTTTATTTCCATATTATTCTGATAAATCAATACATAACTCAACCCTAAAACGGTATTGTCTTTTTTATACGTAACTCATGTTTATCCGGGTACAATAGTTCCAACCGTTTTCTCAGATTGTCGATCCCAATGCCTTTCCCCTTTCTTTGTTCCAAGAAATCCGGATTGAAAGTATTGCTTACCCCCAAACAGACCTTTGCCCCCTCTTTCCGCATAGATACTTGTATCCGATACGCTCCGCCTATATATTTAAACGCATTCTCCAATAATGGCTGGAAAAGCAACGGATGTATTTTTTGTCCGGTCAATTCCGGGTCAAAGGACTCCTCGAACTGTAAGCGTTTCGTCATACGAAGTCGCTGGAATTGAATATATGTTCGCAAATAATCAATCTCCTCTTCGATCGTCACTTTCGTATTTATATCATATAATTGATAACGGAGTAAGTCCGAAAGTAACTCTACAGCCTCAATCGCTTCCTCATTTTCCTCATCGATCAAGAAATAGATCGTATTCAAGGCATTAAACAGGAAATGGGGATGGTATTGCATCTTCAGCAGCTTCAATTGCGTTTCCAGCTGATCTACTCTCAGTTTCTCCAATTGAACGATTTTCTCCGAATAGCGTTTGGCTAATATATTATTACGGATCAAGAAATAGTATAGGAGAAAGATCGGCACAGCTACCGCATTGATCATTAACGCCTCTCCCCACCGATAGGTCGTTCCATTTATAGAATAGATCACGATATATAAGCCGATATTGAGCACGACTAAATTAAACAAGACCACCCATAGATATTCCCGGAATACCGGGCGGGACCTCCGCTCTTTATTCCTATCTAAAAAGTATTAGCCAAGTAATTAAAAAACAAATAAGATAAGCTAACGCCGATCAATATAATAGCAAGGGCCTTGATACGCCCGATCCACGCGTCCACTCCCAGTTCCCACATGCGGACACCATAAGCGACATCCGTAACAATCCACAGGCAACAGATCGTCAATATCGCCATTAGCAACGGACTTAGAAAGTTATATTTTATCTTCATATCTGATTTCAAGCCATAAATTTATTCTTTTACTTTGATCTATGCTCATATCACAGGTACTTTTTTAATCAACGAAGTTATCGTTCCAGATAAAAACCAACAAGTAATCTTGACGAATTGCGGAATATGAAAGGTGAATATCCTGTTTGTTCGTCAGGATATGCGATAAAGGCAAAAAATACCTATATTTGCCCTCCTCAATAAGAGATGCTATAAAAATGAAGAATGACGGTTTCACAATTTCGAAAGAGAGCCAGAAGCTTTAAATTCGCTTTCAACGGAATCAAGCTATTGATCACGAAGGAGCATAACGCTTGGATCCATTGTTTCGCGGCAGTTTGCGTACTTATCGCCGGAATGGTATTTGGACTTTCCCGCATGGAATGGATCGCAGTAACGATCGTGATCGGAGCGGTATTAGCTGCCGAGGCGGTCAATTCATCCATCGAGGCCCTAGCAGATTTGGTCTCCCCTGAGTATAATGAGGCTATCAAGCGAACGAAAGACTTGGCGGCGGGAGCTGTATTATTGATGGCGATAGCGGCAGCAATCGTCGGGTTCGTCATTTTTATACCTAAAATAGCAACTATATTTTAAATCTATGAGACATATCCTTTTCGCAATTACAATGCTCATGCTATGCCTGTCCGTTAACGGACAAGAATTGAAGGTGACCGGTAGCCGGAAAGCCGTACGGACCTCGGGAGACGTATTGGTGTTTATCACTCCGGTGGCGAGTCTAGCGACCGTATTGGCAACCCAAGATTGGCAAGGGCTGAAACAAGGCGTATTCACCGGGGTTACGACATTGGGCGTAACCTATGCGCTGAAATACCTAGTGAAGAAAGAGCGGCCCGACTTCAGCGATAATCATTCGTTCCCATCCATGCATACCTCCGTATCCTTTGCGGGAGCCGCTTTTATCCAAAGGCGTTATGGATGGAAATGGGGTATTCCGGCTTATGCGGTATCTACCTACGTGGGTTGGAGCCGGGTCTATGGGAAGAAGCATGATTGGTGGGACGTGGCGGCGGGAGCGTTATCGGCGCCGGTAGCGCTATATCTTTACCCGTCCGTTCGCAAAGAAACATAACCTGTCTATCAGCCCGGTAGGCGGAGGACGGCATTATGGTATATGCGTCAATGACGTTTTAACTCGCGAATTTTTGCCAAACACGAAAACAGCCCGGCCATGTATCACTACAAGACCGGGCTTTCAATTGTGTGTAAGTGTAATATGTTAAACAAAAAGTGTTATTCATACCGTAAGGCATCCGCAGGTTCCAACCGTGCCATTTGATGAGCCGGATACATATCCCCAAGATGATCATCACCGCCATGACTAAGTAGGTTATAAGGAACCCCGCCGCAAAACGGGCTATCGTATAATCCATATAGAATCCTTTCGTCAATTCCGACACATGAAGATTAAAACAGATCAATAAGGCCGGGACAGCATCAATGTCAACAATAATACCCCCTCGGCAATCATGATCCCCTTTAAGCTAAAACGGGTGGAACCCAAAGCGATCCGCAACCCCATCTCCCCTTTCCGTTGTTCCGTGCGGAACCAGAACGTGCCGATGATCCCCAAGAATATATTGAACAGCAAGAATCCCATCACGGCTATCTGGTTCTGCAACTCGGATTTTACGCCATTCCTTAATTCCATGCTATATCTCAAGTCCGAGTATGGGATGACATCCAGCAAATACAAACGATCTATGGAGAGTTGCTTCTCCATTTGCTTCACGAAGAACTCCGGGAAATCATGATCCGCAGAAGGGTTTACCCGGACGGCGATCTTCACATGGAAATCGGTATCGTCCTCGGCGATCTCCTCATCCGTCAAAGGCATGAACAGCCAGCTACAGCTTTTCGTGAAACGGTCGGCACGGAAATCGGCGGTAACCCCACCGATCGATCGCCTATCCCCCCAGAAGGAAATCCCCTCATCCCGTTTGCCGCCTTTCTCCTGAAATTCCCTAAACAGGCCGGCGGAAAGAACGACCTGACGCCCGTTCAGCATCTCTTCCCAATCCTTCTTCTCGCCCTCCATGGGACGGAAATTAAACACCTCCAGAAAACCGGATGTCACTTCCAGTAGCTTCACGTACTCAACATTTATAGAATCGTTCACGTCTACCTGCATGTACCGGTTCTCTCCCGTATGCGGCATGGACATCAGCCCGCGCCCACCGCCTCCACACCCGGGCAGGTCTTGATACGGTCGATCGCCGTCAGCATGCTGCGTCCGGAAGTGACGTATCGATAGGTAGAATCCATCTCGTTCCGGTCTACCTCCTCCACGCCCATCGAGATCCAATAGACATGGTCGATATCCCATCCCATCGGGGCGAAGAAGACTTTCCCAACCGCCATTAGCGAATCGATTATGTACCACAGAACCACGAATACCAGCAGGATCTCGGCGGCCATCCATCCATTGCGCCTACGTTGGTTCCAGATGATCTTTACTAGATGCTTTATCATATCAGTGACGAATTATAGAATTAACAAAACCGGTTATTACTTATCATTCAATGAATCCACTATATTCCCGCTAGAGGCGTTCCACGCCGGGATAGCCGCACTCAGCAGATTCAGTAATAAACAGAACAGGAAAGCAAAGAAGAATATAGCCGGACGGATCAACATCCCCGCGCTCAACGTCAGGCCGCTATTCAAGGAAGCCAGCTCGAACGAGCCTAGCAGCCAATCCTTAAGCAAGAAGACCGCCACATAGGAGAACAGCAATCCCAACACCCCGCCCAATAACGTCACGGCGAGATTCTCCGCCAGTACCTGCCGTATCAACGTGCCACGGTTCGCACCAAACGCTTTCCGTACCCCCAGCTCCCCCATGCGTTTCTGCATCCTCGACGCGGTAAGCCCGCTGAGGTTCATAGCCGGGACCAGAAGCAAGACGATCAAGACCAACGCATACTGCCCCAACATTCTCGCACGTCGGGCACGACATTACTCCACAAGCGAAGGCGGCTCTCCATCTGCGTATCCGGCTGCTTCATCAAGTCAATCTTGAGTTCTTGCAAGGAATTATTAAACCGGGCTACGTTTTGCTCCACCTCGGTCTTGATCTTGTTGAAGTCACCGCTTGAGCGAGCCAATATCAAGACCCGATAACTACCGATCAGACCCTCCAATGTCTCCTCGTTTATCAGCCGATCCACATCGGATTGAGCATAAGGAATCCAGATCTGGGCATACGCACGGTTGGCGAGAGGAGATACGTCCTCCACGATACCGCCAACCACATATGGACGGCGTGCCACCAATATCGTTTGCCCGATCACGCTCTCGTCTGCCAACCCGAATATACGGAGTGCCAACCTGCGACTGATCACCGCTTTCTTGATATTACTCTCCACATCGCTCCGCAGGAATGGTTTTCCCGCCAAGAACTCGAAATCGAAGATCTTCCAGAAGCCTCGTCGGTCCGTATCTGATCGCATTTCATCCGTCTCGTTTGATCCGTGGAAGTGACCAGCGTTTGCATCCGCATCAATTGCATGCTGACGGCCTCCGGGGTTTTCAGCGTAAAGAAGCACTCCTTAGCCACACGGCCACCGACAAGGGAATAGTTCATACCGCCATCCTCCTCATTCTTATGCGTGATCGCCACGTCCTTCACATAAAGCGTCCGATCCCGGTTCAACTCCGGCTTGAAGCCTTTATTTTGTATCTCGAAGACAATGACCATCACCATGATCATGCAGATCGCCAAGGCCGTGCCCAGAATGGTAATCACGCTGAAGAAAGGGCTTTCTTTCAGCATCTGTAGAGCTTGTCTAAAATATTGCCTATACATATGTGTTCGTTTTTATGACTGTTATCTATCTATTAGCAAATGCTGTGCCAAAGACGTAAGCAGCTGTATATCAACAGCCATATCATAAAAAAGTGTCCGATAACGAACATCTGGCTCGTTATCGGACACTCCCGAAAGCAGGCTACGCTACCCTGATCACTCGTAATGCAGAGCCTCCGCCGGCTCCAAGCGGGCTGTCGAGCGGGCAGGATACCATACGCCACAGATGATCATGAGGACGATCAAGACAAACGTAATCCCTCCGCAAATCGCGAAGCGCAGCCACGTGAACGGAAGCTGATAGGTATCTATCAAATCCATATGGGCGATGTTGAAGCTGATGACTAAGGACGGGATGAACACCAAGACCAGCAGCAAGACACCCTCTCCCACCATGATCGAGTTCAACTGACGGCGGGTAGAGCCTAAGGCCATCCTAAGCCCCATCTCGCCTTTGCGATATTCCGTACGGAACCAGAAGGTACCGATGATACCGAGGAATATATTCGCCAATAGGAAGCAGCTACCGCCACACGGGTTTTCACCTCGTTCTCTACGCCGATCGAACGGATATAGCCGTCGCGAATATATGACAAGGGCTGTACGTCTAGCAGATAGAGGTTGCCTAGCCGAAGCTGTTCGGCCATATCCTTGCGGAAGCGTGCGGGGAAATCAGCATTATCGACATCCGGACGGACACGTACGCAGAGTCGCACGGCATCTATCATCCCTCATAGTATCCTTCCTCCATCCGGCTTAGCCGCAGGGCCCTATAGACGTTGGGTTCCGCCTTGGTGTACTCATGACGGCGGATGGGAACGTTGATACCACGGATTGTCTCCTCGATCTCGTCGGTCACATTCCCCCGGTACGCCTTTTGCCCGAGTAGGGAAAGGCCGGGATTCATCGTCTCCACGTCGGCGGAGATTACGATGGAGTTGTTATCCTCGATGGCCCGTTTCAAGGAAGCCGTCTTGCCGTCCTTATCATAGATACGGAACACGTCGAAGAACTCCGGGGTGACGAAAGCATAGCGGCAGGGCACCTGCAACGTATCAATCCGCCAAACGAGGTTACGGCTTCCCATATAATAAGGCATCCCCCATCCGTAAGGCAGGCCGATTCCACGCCGGGATAGGTGCGGATGCGATCCAACGCCGTCAGCAGATGAACACCATCCGGCCGCTCCCGCTTCTCCTTCGGGATATAATCCGGGCTTCTTTCCGAAAGGCTGCTGATCACGATGCTGTACGTATGCCGGATATCGAAGCCCAGAGGAGCCGTATACGTGCGCCCCATCACATACAGGTAGTCCACAAGGAACCAAAGGAAGACCGAGACCAGCAATAACTCAGCCCACAACCAAGCGTTTTGCTTGCGCTGGTTCCAGATCAATTGTAATAAATGTCGTATCATATCTTTCTATTATTTTAGTATAGCTATCATCCAATGCGGGAGATTAATGAACATTCTCGTTGAGAGCCGAGATGATACGCATCCGTGAGGCTCGCCAAGCCGGGATTCCGGCGCTCAGCAGGTTCAACGCGAGACAAGCAAGGAACGCGTAAAGGAAGATCACCGGATTGAACATCATCTCCGCATTGACAAAGGTGCGACCGATACCCATCGACGCCGTGCCCGTATCTAGCAACCAATCGGACAAAAGCAGTACGGAGGCGTATGAGAAAAACAAACCTAACACACCCCCCAGCAAGGTCTGCAACAGATTCTCGTAGATACCTGCGTCAGTAGTTCCGAGCGTGTCGCCCCGAACGCCTTCCTCACCCCGATCTCAGCCATACGTTTACGCATCCGGCTTTGCGTGATACCGCTCATGTTGATGGCTGGGATCAGCAAAAGGACAAGAACGATGATAACATATTTCATTACCAATTCCCGTACATTCGGCTCAGAGAAAGCATCCTCGCGAGCCAAATCGCCCAAATGGGTATCGGGCGCACCTCCGATTCTCAGCAGGTGCGTGCTCTGTGATTCGTTCAGGCGAGCGATATTCGCTCGGCCTCGGAGTGGATCGCGCCAAAGTCGGCGGACGAACTAGCGAGGATATAACAACGGAACCCCCCGATGAGACGGTCGGAACTATCATCATACAAAGAATTGTCCGTGGTATAAGGCAGCCAGACATCGCCATAGGCAGACTCGGCCAGCAGGGAGACATCCCGCACGACGGCACGGATGGTATAGGGCACGTAGCTGATCTCGACGGTACGGCCTACGACCCGGTCGTGCCATAGAGCCGACGTGCCACGGACTCGCTTACCACAGCATCCATGATGCCACTTTGCACTTCTTCCTCGCCATAAGGCTTACCGGAGAGGAAGCGAAAGTTGAAGATATTCCAGAACGCCGCGTCCGTAAAGGTCACGTCGCACTTGAACTCCACCGTATGATCCACCACTGCCGCCAAGCGTTGCACGCCATGATAGGCCATGCCCACCTTCTCGGCAGAGCGCAAGGGATAGAAACAATCTTTCACCACCCGGGAAGCAAGAAGGTAGCAGTCGTTATAAGATTCGTTCTCTTTGTAGGAGGCACGGGTATCACTGACGTACATCATCCGGTCCCGATAGTCTTCCGGTGAGTAATTGGCGGTACGCATCTGCCATACGATCACGATCACCATGATCATGCAAATCGCCAAGGCCGTACCGAAGATAGAGACTCCGGAAAGGAGCTTGTTCTCTTTCAATAAGGCCCAGGCTTGTTTTAGATAGATCTTGTACATATTCATTTGATTTAATTATACGATTCAGTCGGTGGGAGACGGGGCATTATCTGTTATCCGTCATACCGCAGCGCTCGGCCGGCTCCATCTCGGCGGCCTTGCTGGCGGGAAGCCAGACGGCGAGCAGGATGACTATAGCCAGCAGTATCCATGTCAGGATATTCACCAGCAAGAAACGGAGCGGCAGGATCGCCGGCCAGTAATGCTCCGGCAAGGTCCCTTTGGGGATGTCCAAGAAGCCGACCATCACGAATTGAGCCTCTATCAACAAGGCGAGCGGGGTAGCCATGAGTAACAGGCATATGCCTCACGAGCCATCTGGCTACGTATCTCTTCACGGGGCGAACCGATCGCCATGCGCAACCCGATCTCTCCCCGGCGCATCCGCACCCGGTACCAGAACGTACCCATCACGCAAAGCAGGATATTCAAGCCCAAGAAGCCATCAACGCCATACGGACCCGGTAATCGTAGGTAACGCCAAAGGAATAATCGGTATCGGCCTTGATCCGTTCATAGGAGGTCAGGCGTTTCAGGTAGAAGTTCCCCACCGAAGCTCACGGCTCATCTTCTCCCGGAACGTATCGGCGAAACGAGGGCCTGCCACGGCAGGATCGATCCGTATGAAATAATTCATCTCGGGGATCTCCTCCGCCGAGGGACGGATCGCCAAGAAGGCGGCACCTTGGGTAGGCTATTGTCAAAACGCTTGATATCCTCTAATACGCCCTTTACGATATAAGTCGGGCCCTCCTCGTCGAAAGGGTCTTTCACCTCACGCCCAACGGCGGATGCCTCTCCAAATACCTTTCGCTCCACCATCCGGGTGGTTACTATAGCGCGGGGGTCTCCCCAATCAAAATCGGAAGTAGATACCGGACGGCCGTCTTTGGCGTACGAATGGTTGAAGACCGACAGGAAATCCGTGGTAGGATCTATCTCATACCTCATGACCGCTTCCCGCTTACTCGTATCGGCCGCGTTCGCCAAACCGATACCGTAATAACAGCCCGTATAAGGCGTGGAGTAACAGCCCGAGGCCGCGCCCATCGCCTGCACTCCCGGATAATCACGCAAGCGGTCTTTTATCCGCTCATAATTTCCCAGCATGGCGATCGAGTCGCTCTCGGCGGCTCGATAGTCGGGGGAGGTTTCCGGCAAGAGGCCCATTTCTACCTGCCAGACATTCGCGTAGCCACGTCCGGAGGGGAGGCTACGGTTATAGATCTCCACGAAGAAGTAATCCACCATGTACCACGCTAGGCAAAAGGCGAGCAGCAACTCCACACACACCCACACGTTGCTACGCCAGCGGTTCATCAATTGTATCCAAGTTATTTTCCACATATCTTTCTTCCCTCCATTTAAGCGTTCAACGAATCAACGATAGGTCGCCTTGACGCACGCCAAGCGGGCCACAACGCCGACATCAGGTTTAACAGGGAACATACGCACAAGGCGATCAAGAAGACCCACGGGTTGAACAGCATCCCCATGGAGAGCGATACGTCCACACCATCCGGGGCGGCATCCGAGAAGCCGTTGCCGATCTTGAAGACCCACGAACTGGCGAACGTCACCAACAGGAAGGAGAACAGGAGTCCCACCAAGCCGCCCAGCAGCGTATACAGGAAGTTCTCCATCAAGACCTGCCCGATCAACGCCCCCTTGGGAGCCCCGAAAGCACGCCGCACGCCCAGCTCGCCCAGACGCCGCTCCATACGGGAATCGGCCATGCCCGAGAGGCTGACGGCGGGGACGAGCAGCAGGAGCAGGAAAATCACCCCATAACGCGTCAAATCTCCCACGATATCCGGCTCCACGTTCGACCAATACCGGAAGATACTCTCCCAATGGCGATCCGGCTGCCAAGAAGGGAGAACTCACGTTTACCATCCACGTTCAACGATTGGTTGAAGCGACGCACGTTATCCGCCACCGCCTCCCGCACCTTGCCGATATCGGCCTTGTCCTTCACGAGCATATAGACCTTCAAGGGGCCTAGCCCGGGCATACGCACCTCCGAGTATCGGACCCGCTCCTCGAAGTCGGGCACTTGGGTATATGGGTACCAGACCTGCGAGAAAACCCGATCCATCAGGTAAGATACGTCATCCACCACGCCCACCACACGAAATGAGGTAAAGTCGAGGCTCAAGGTCTGCCCCACGGCACTACCTTCTCCATAAAGCCTCTTGGCCAGTGAGCGGGCGATTACCGCCACGGGCATCCCCGACCGGAAATCGGCCTCAGTGAAAGGCTTGCCCTCCAGGAAACGGAAGGAGAACACTTTCCAGAACCCATCGTTTACCCCCATCTTCATGACCGGTATCTGCACGGGACTGCCCACCGGCTGCACGAAAGCGGAGGCGGCGTCATCGCAACATAGCGCCAACGCCTCCAAGCCGGGCACCCCCGCAAGGCACTCTTCCACGAAGCGGGGCGATACCGGGCCACTGCTCGTGCCCCCTTTCTCATTCTTCAGCGCAGCGCTCTTCACGGTCAGCAACCGGTCCCGGTCCATCTCCGGATAAATAGAGGCCATTTTCACGTAAAACACGATGGACAGCACCATCACCAGCGAGATCGCCAATCCCGTCCCCACGATATAGACCGAGCTGAACAGCCGTTCTTGCCGGATCAGGGCCCATGCTTGTTTTAAGTAGATCTTATACATATTCATTCCATTTAAATATTCTATCAGTCGGTGAGAGACGGGGCACGCCCCGTCTCTACAACCGGGTGTTATCTGTTTTCTATTATCCGTCATACCGTAACGCGTCAGCCGGTTCCTGCCGGGCCGCCTTACGGGCCGGGTACCAGATAGCCAAAAAGACGACGAGCGCCAAGACACCCCCTGTCAGCAGGCTAATGGCCGTGAAGCGGATCACGCCGCAGGGCACGATATCGGCCACCGCCAGATTCAAGATGATCAGCAAGCCCGGCACGGAAGCGATCGCCAGCAGCAACAAGCCCTCGCCGATCATCAGCCCCTCTATGCCCCTGCGGGTGGAGCCCATCGCCATACGTAGCCCCAACTCCGAACGGCGACGGCTCACGTGAAACCAGAACGTACCGATCACCGCCAGAAACACGTTCACCAAGAAGAACAATCCCATGGCCGATACCAGCCGATGGGCGCTCGTCCGCTCCGAGTTCTCGAGGTAAAAGGCCCGTATCCCTTCGTAGTCCCTCACTTCCGATACCCAGTAATTACCCACCATCAAGGATCTACTCATTTCCTGCCGGAACTTGGCGGCGTAGTTGGAGGTAGAAACCTCCGGACGGACGCGGAACGTGATCTGTACCCGCATGAGTCCCTTCTCGTCCAACTGGCCCTTGCCGAACATCCCCCACAAGTCCAGTGGAGAGAAGACACTATGCTGATTCCGGGAATCGTACTCGGAGTTTCGTACCGGCTCCGTAACCGCTATCACGTGACAGGGCACGGTATCGTTGTAATTATAGATCTCGGCCCCGATCACGTCGGTATGGCCGTATAGCTTGCTCGCCAGATCGGCGGAGAGGATCATCTCCCTCCCCTCCCGAAGCCTCGACAAGGTCTGTCCCAGTCTCTCCGGGCTTTCTCCCTTAGCGGAGCGAATGCCGAACACCCGGAAATACCCCGGCGAGACGATCATTGCCCGCACCCGCTGGTTGATCGAGTCTTTCAAGACTCTGCTGCCGATGTTCGAGTCGGTATAAGGCAGCGAATAATACGAGAGCCCTACCACCTCCACGTCGGGATGCCGCTCGATACGCTCCACGATACGCTCGATGTTCCGCACCGGCTCCTCGCTTCCCTCCTCGTAGGCGATGAACGAGGGACTGTCGGACGGCCGTATGGCGAGCGTCACGTTGTACACGTGATCCAGCTTGAAGCCCACCGGCATCCGCGTCAGCATCCCTTGCGCCACGAAGTAGTACATCATGAACCACAGGATCACGAATACGACCAGCAGTTCCACCAGTATCCAGCAGCTTCCTCCCAAACGGGACCTTATCAACTTTAATAGATGTGTTACCATAGCCGTATCCTATTTATCGTTCAACGCGTCCGTTATACTCACCCGCACGGTACGCCAAGCGGTATCATCGAAGAGAGCAGGTTCAGCGCCACGCAGACAGCGAACGCATAGGCGAACACCTCCATATTCAGCAGCATCCCCGGCGAGAGGAAGATATCGTTACCCGCCCCGGAGCCCATGCTATGCAAACCGGGGGAAAGAAGGATGCCCCGGAATACGAACACCAGCACGTACGAGAACAGCAATCCCGCCATGCCCCCGGGCAACATCAGCAGCATGTTCTCCCAGAAGACCTGCCCCATCAACGTCTTCCGCGACGCCCCGAAGGCCTTGCGTACGCCTAGCTCAGACACCCGGTCTTGCATCCTCGAGGCGTTCAGGCCCGAGAGGTTCAGCGCCGGGACTAGCAGGAAGAGGAAGAGGGCGACGCCCAAGACGATATACGTCTCCGGCCCGAACAACTGCGACAATAACCGGTCGCCGAACGAGCGGGGCGGCTCCACTCTCACCTGTCCCTCCCGCAAGCCGCTGTTGTAGCGTCTTACTCCCTTCTCCAACTCGGCGGAGAGGGCCGGAAGGTCCGAGGCGTCACGCAGCAGGCAGTTGGCGAGCAGCAGTCCCGCCGAGCCTTCCCGCTCCTCCAAGGCGGTATCCATGATACTCGCCATCGAGGTGTAGTACCCACGCCTCGGCGTAAACGTCGGAAGCGACGGCGGATATATCCTCCACCACGCCGCTTATCGTATATTCTATATCGTTGATCAAGACGGTCTGGCCGGCTACCTCGGTACGCCCGAGCAGGCGGCGTGCCAAGGAACGGTCGAGCACCACGCAGGGCATCCCGGAAAGGAACTCGGCACTGGCGAACGGCTTCCCGTCCAAGAAGCTGAAACGGTAGACTTGCCAGAACGCATCATCGCATCCCATCAATTGTACTTTCGGCGACTCGTCGCTACCCGGCGCTTGGATGAAGATGTCCCCCACCTCGTAAGGCATGATGGCGGCGTTGGTGGTGACCGCCACTTTCTCGGGTGTCTCGAGGCCGTAGAGGACCTCCTTCACGAACCGGGGCCCGCAACCGCTGTTCAACGAGCCTTTGCCCCCGTTGAACTCATACGATACGTTCGATACGTAGCCCATCCGGTCCCTGCTCACCTCCGGGGCGATATTCGCCGTCCGGATATGATAGACCACCGCTATGGCCATCACCATCGAGATCGCCAAGCCCGTACCGATGATATAAACGGCGGTGAAGAAGCGATTCTGCCCCATCAAGGCCCAAGCTTGTTTAAGGTATACCTTGTACATCGTTCATTATTTGTTAGTTCGTTTTATGGGTATCTGCCGCCTGCTTTCCGTAATTATTATACGCTTGGCATGTATTTCCAAATACTATTCATGTTATCTTTCTTATCTTTGCCACTCAATCATTCATTAAACCACGAGATCATGGATAAAGAAATACCTAAGTCGGAGCTGCCCAAGCCGTTTCGCAAGCTGAGCCTCCGCGTCAGCAAGAGCCACCTGCCGGCAACGCGAGCTATAAGGGAAGCGTCGTATGGCAACGTACGCTCAGTATCGATGACATCGCCGCCCGTGTCGTAGACAAGCGGAGCGAGTATCGCAAGGAGACGCTCATCACCACCTTCAACCTCCTCAAGCGGGAGATCTACGACGCCATCGAGGAGGGCTACAACGTGGACTTCGGCTTCGGGCGGACGGAACTGACCGTGAACGGGCCTTTCGAGACCCTGTACGAGAAGTTCGACCCAACCGCCATACGCTCGCCCCACGCCTGCGCCCCTCGCCGCAACTGAAGCAGCGGGTGGGCAACCTCCGGGCCGTGAACGAGACCTACCAGCTAGCCTACAACTCGATGCCCCGCCCCACCTACGTCAGCCTCCGCATCCAGCCCCGCACGTCCGACAGCGACGAGCCTTACAACCAGCTTCCGGCAGGCGAGCATCCCTTCATCTCCATCTATGGAGATAGGCTGAAGCTGGCGGGCGACTCTCCCGAGGTGGGCCTTACGCTACGCTCCGTCGAGACCGGCGACGAGCATTTCTACCCCGCCGCCGATATGCTCGTCAACAGCGGGCAGCGGCTCTGCTTCGTCCCCGGCTTCGCTTTCGGGGCAGGCGAGTGGGAAGCCATCGTCTGCACCCAGTTCACCCCTACTTATCACCTCTATAAAGAGCCCCGGTATGGTACGCTTACCTTCACCGTGATATGAGGTATCGAGGCACCCCGGGTGATACCTTGCCTCATACGTTTGAGGTATCGTACCTCATAGCTTTGAGGTGTCATGCCTCATAGGTTTGACGAATCGTACCTCATAGCTATGAGGTAAGGTATCACCCGTGGTGCCTCACACATGGAGATCCCCCCCTATGCGACACCCTCACTGCACCTGCCTTCCGTCGAAGAAGCGCACGGTGCGGCTGGTTTGCTTGGCTTGCGCCTCGTTGTGGGTTACCATTACGATGGTGCGGCCATCCTCCTTGTTGAGTTGGTGGAGCAGGTCCATGACCTCGATACCCATCTTGGAGTCCAAGTTACCGGTCGGCTCATCGGCGAGGATGATGTCGGGGTTACCTACGATCGCACGGGCGATGGCCACACGCTGGCATTGACCGCCGGAGAGCTGCGTCGGGAAATGGCGCATACGGTGGCTCAGGCCGACCTTCTCTAGCACGGCCTCGGCCAGCTTGCGGCGCTCCGAGGAGGATACCTTGCGATAGAGCAAGGGAAGCTCCACGTTGTCCAGCACGTTCAGGGAATTGATCAAGTGGAAGCTCTGGAAGACGAAACCCAACTGCTTGTTACGGAAAGCGGCCAACTCCTTGTCGCTCATGCCTACCGTGTTTACTCCGTTGATCTCAACCGTGCCGGAGGTAGGAAGGTCCAGCAGGCCCATGATGTTCAATAAGGTGGACTTCCCGCATCCGGAAGGCCCCATAATGCTGAGGAACTCGCCTTGCTGCACCTCTAGGTTCACGTTTTCCAACGCGACTGTCTCTATCTCTTTCGTACGGTAAATCTTCTGTAAATTCGTTAGTTTGATCATGACTGTAATATTTTAATTGTTATTGTTTGACTCTTGTTATTGTTAAACTCTTGCTATCGCTAGGCTTTGCCACCTAAAAGCAAATTACGTGCCAGAAACGTATCTCATTGATTCCATGGCATCTCCATAAAAAAGTACTGTCCATTATCGAACAGTCGGTTCATTCCCGGACAGTCGGTTCACTTCCGAGCAGTCGGTTCATTTCCGAACACAGATGTCCGTGTCTGATCATTCCTGCCGCAAGCGTCCGCCGGATGCATCCGCATGGCCCGGTAAGACGGAAAACTGATTCCCACGACAATCATCGCAGCCATCACCGCATACGAGAAGACGAAACCGAACAACAGGCGTGAGGCCATGTCGGGCGGTATCTCCGAGCCTTGCGTCACCTCCATATGCAGCAGGTTGGCGAAGATGACGGCAGAGGGGATGAAAGCGATGGTGAGTAGCGCCAAGCCCTCCTTCACCAATTGCCAGAATATGCCCTTGCGGGTGGCTCCCATCGCCATGCGGAGGCCGATCTCGGCGCTCCTTTGTTGCGTACGATACCAGAAGGTTCCCACCACGCCGAGCAGGACATTCAGCAGGAAGAAGGCGATGCCCGCCACGTAAAGGCGGACTTGATCCAACCAACGCTCAAGGAACTGGTCCCGGTAATGGGACATCGGGAAAACATCCTTCAGATAGATATTGCCCACGCGCAATTGCTGCTCCATCTCCTTCCGGAAGTTGGTGGCGAAAGCGGCGCCGTCCGCGCCGGGCTTCACCCGGATGAAGGTGTTCAGGCCCTCTCCGCCCCAATCGCCCTCCTCGGCCACCTTGTTCTCGTCCACCAGCTTATAGTAGGCGTAATCATAACCGGTGAACTCGCAGTAACGTTGTTTCTCGCAGACACCACCGATACGGTAGGCCACGCTATCACGAGAGCCTTGGTCGGTGATATAGATCTCTTGGCGCACGGCCGCCGACGGATCGCCGAAGAAGTCATCGGCTACACGGCCCGTCACCACCACTTGGTTGTCGCGCAGGGCGTCCACCAACTCCGAGGGGGAACCGCCTTCTGCCGTCTTCACGCCGAACACCTCGAAATAGGTGGGCGAGACGAAGCGCACGAAGCCATTACGGATCAACGAGTCCTTCCGGAACGTGGCGTATTGATTCGATCCCCGGTAATGGAAATGCACGCCGGTGGTGAAACAGATTGATTCCACGGAGGGGTTCCGGCGGATGCGGTCCATCAAGGTCAGGTAATCCCCGCCTCCCCGCTCACTATGCACGGAGGTCGTGTCATAATCGGGCTTTCCTCCGGGATCACGCCGAAACTCACATGATACGTATGCTCGATGTTAAAGCCCAAGGGCTGCGAGTAGAGTCTGTACATCACGAACAAGGCGTCCGCCGCGTACCACAGGAAGATAGAGACCACGAGCATTTCCAACCAGATAAACAAGTTCCCCTTGCGCTCGTTCCAGAGTTGTTTTAGAATCATCTTATACATAGCGTCAACCATTTATAGAGTCCGTAATATTCAATCTTGACATTCGCCAAGCCGGGAGGCCGGCGGAAAACAGGTTCAGCACGAGGCAGAACAGGAAGGCGGCGATAAAGACCGCCCCGTTAAACATCCCGGTGGAAAGCCCCGTCTTCCCCAGCGAGGTGACCAGCAACCAGTCCCTCAGCAACAACATGGCGCCGTACGACATCGCCAATCCCAGCAGCCCGCCGAGCAGGGTCAAGACCATGTTCTCGGACAGCACTTGCCAGAGGATCGTCCTTGCGTGGCCCCGAAAGCCCGGCGTACGCCAAGCTCGGCCATCCGGCGGCGCATCCTCGACAGGGTGATGCCCGATAGGTTCAAGGCCGGAACCAGCAGGAGGATGAAAAGGATGATACCGTAACGGACGTAGAGGTAGAAGAGGTTCGCCCCGAACTCGCTACCGCCGCCGATCCATTCCTCGATCTGGGTGGAGGGCTGGTGAAGGATATCGGCCTTGACGTCCCGGGTCTTGGCGTTGAACTCCTCGACCTTCCGCAGCGCCTCGGTCCTCAACTCCTCCCTCGTGACGCCCGGTTTCAGCAGGACGCAACAGCTATACGAGCCGTTGATGCCCTCTTGGTATCCCCCGTCGTCCCGCACCGTGTAAGGATCCAGACTCCGCCCACGCTTTCGAGGCGAACCGGGATACGTCCTTCACGACCCCGCAGATATTGTAGACGATGAAATCGAGCTTCATCTCCCGCCCCACGACTTGGTCCGTGCCGAAAAGGGCCAAGGCCACGCTCTCGCTGATCACGGCGTTGCGGATACCGCTCGTGAAAGCCGCCGGGCTGAAGGGGCCTCCTTGCAGGAAATCGAACTGGAAGACCTTCCAGAAGGCGGTATCCGTATAAGAGATGTAACTCGTCCGGTTCTTAAGCCCGTCCATAGACGAGGCGGTCAACGGCCTATAGCGATCCATGTTGATGGCGGTAACGGCCTCCGCCCCTTTCAGCGGATAGCAGCATTCCTTCACCAAGGGCAGTCCCAACGACGAGTAGGAAATGCGCCGGTTATCATCCTTGCCATTGCTCATGACGGTCGTTATGTAGCAGGTGCGGCCACGGTTTACCTCCGGCTTGAAACTCGCCGTATTCACGACATATAGGATGACGATCACCATGATCATGCAAATGGCCAAGGCGGTACCGAGTATCGAGATCACGCTCAACAGCTTGTTCTCCCCGATCATCCTCAACGCTTGTTTAATGTATTGCTTTATCATAAACCTTTGTATTATAAATTATCTATTACCCGACTAAAACAGTGATTGTTTGTTATCATCCGACTTTGTGCCCCTACGGAGGCAAATAACGTGCCAAAAACGTAACCACTTGATTCCTAACATCACCCCGTAAAAAAAGCTGTCCGATAACGAACACTTGATTCGTTATCGGACAGCGATTATGGACAGTTTCAGATTTTATAATTCCCAACGTAAGGATCTCAGCAGTTCATCGATCTCGGCTGCCGAAATGGAGTCACGGTCGGCCTTATCGTAGATCGTGAGGAGAATAACCGTACCCTCATTATCTGCGCAGACAATGGCCTCCGTGTAAGTAATCACTCTCGCCCCATGGCTCTTTCCTTTTCCTTTGGAGGCGATGGCCATGCGTACCTTGCGAACGCCTTTGCCTAAGCTCGTCCCTTGATCAGGTTCTCGCTCAAAGACTTACCCAAAGCCGATAAATCAGCCTTCAATGAGCTATACTTCTTACAGAGACGTTTGAACTCTTTATCGAAGTCTTGATGGGTTTTTATCCTATACCTCATTGAGCAACTCACTCAAGTCTCTAAACTTATGCCCCACATCCTTGCCCTCACGCAAATCCTTCACGTCTTGCAGGGCATTCCTTAGCCCCGCCAAGATCTCCTCCTTGGTAGGCTCCGCGTAATCGTCTGCCGGCTTCTCTACCGGGGTGGCCTTTCCAAAGGCAGCCATCTTCATACGGCGGACGCTGTCGAGGGCCTTCTTGATCAACTGTTCATCCTCCAAAGACATCACCTCTTGCAATAACGACATTTTTAATTCTATAGCTGTCATACGCTTGCTCCTTTCTCATTAATAAATTGACAGACGCAAAGATAAACAATTTATTCGTAATGCAACGCCTCCGCCGGAGCCATCTTTACCGCCTTGCGGACAGGGAACCAGATTCCCATGCAGATCATGCCGGCCATCAGGAGGTAGGAGACGCTGAGGGTTACTAGAAAGCGGAGGATGGAGAGGGGCTCGCGGTAGGAATCCAGCTTATCCAAAAAGGCCATATTGAAGACGAAGACCAGTAGGATCGGCACGGTGATCGCCAAGAGGCCCAGACCTTCCAGATACATGTACTCGCCCAGCCTGCCCCGGCTGGAACCGATCGCCATGCGGAGACCGATCTCGCTACGCCGCCGCTCGGTACGCAACCAGAACGTGCCTACGATACCGAAGAATACGTTCACGAGCAGGAAGGCCATCATGGAGAGTTTCTTGCTGTTCTCGTTCTTGGTAAACCGGAGTTGGTCATCACGCTGGTCGGCAAGGAGGGTGACACCGTGGACGAAGGTGTTATTTACCGTCATCCGATCCGCTGTTTTCTCCAAGAAAGCGTACATCTCATCCTCGGTCATCGGGCGTTTCGTACGTACCGATAGTTCAGCGCTCCTTACGCCGAAATTCTTCACGAACTCCTGCAATGACTCACCTTTCAATATCGTGAAAGCGCAGTTCTCCGGGCGGTCGAAGTCATTGCTACGAAGGTAGGAAGCACGGCGGCGATCGTGAAAGGCTCGGAAAGGTCGTCATTCTCCGAGATCTGCCGGCCTATGGCAGACTGCCCCCCGAAGAAGAAATCTTCCGCCTCCGCCGTTATGACGAGCGGACGGTAAGCGTTCTCCACCAACGGGGTAATAGCACGGCCCTCCTTATCCTTCATACGGAATACATCGAAATAAGAAGGGGATACTTTCAGCTTGTGGTAGTTCTGTCCTACCGCCTTCGAGGTATCAGCGCCCAAGGAAGAAGCGTCCCCCACGAACTTCCGTTTGAATAAGGCATGGACCAATACGTAACACATACCTCCTCGACCTCCTGCTCTTGGCGGATACGTTCCATAAGCTTCAACAAATCCTGTGTTGCGTTCGAGTCGTAAAGTGAGTCGGGCACATAACCCGGGGCGTTCGACGAGAGCGTGGAAAGCTTGAAACGCCACGTATTCGAGATATCATATCCCATCGGGGCGTTATAGCAGCGCACATCCACCCATAACTTATCCATCATAAACCAAAGGGCGCACATCACGATAACCAACTCGCCCAGTATCCAGCCGTTGCTCTTGCGCTGGGCCCATATTATTTTAAATATATGCTTAATCATAATTTGATAGTTGATAGTTGACAATTGACAACTCATTGTTCATCATTCATTGGATTCACTCGTTCCCTTTTAACGCTTCTACGATCGGTTGCCTTGTCGTACGCCATGCCGGTATCCCGGCGCTTAATATATTCAGCAAGAACGTAAAGATAAGGGCGGAGATAAATAAGCCCGGTTTAATAAGCATAGGCGCCGTAAGGCTCACGTTCTCGCTCAACATGAAAGGCTTCCCTACCACCAACAAGACCATCGAGAGGCCGATGCCGATCACGCCGCCGATCAAGGTCAGCACAAAGTTCTCCGATAAGATCTGCATCAAAAGATTCTGTCCCGTAGCCCCGAAAGCCTTACGTAAACCGATCTCTTCTTTCCGCTTCTGCACGGACGATTGGATCACGCCCGTTAAGTTCAGCGCCGGTACCAAGAGCAAGAAGAATAGGAAAGCACCCGATCCGGCCAAGAAGGTAGGCCAGTCCACCTTTTGAAAAGCGCCGCTTCCCATGGCCGTATCCAACTGGGAAAGTAGCCCGGAAGGGAAACCTACGTTATAATCGGTCTTGCTGTCATTGTAGCGACGGACCTGTTGGTCTAGTTCCGAGCGTATGGCATCGAAGTCGGAAGAGGAACGAGCCAATAAGGCCACGCTGAAATAACCGGCCATATTCTCCCCATACTCCCCATTTACACGGTCAGGGCCTCATTGCAGCTATAGGGTATCCATACCTGAGCGTAGGAGCTCATCAATGAAGAAGGTACGTCACGCACCACCCCGCAGACGGTGAAAGTGATAAAATCCATCACAACCTGCCGCCCGACGGCCTGTCCTGTTCCGAACAAATCGGTCGCCACCTGTTCCGACAGCACCATCTTCGGTATACCGGATTGAAAATCAGCCTCGCTAAAGGGGCCTCCTTCCACGAAAGGATGGTCGAATATTTTCCAATGGCCCGCGTCCGTATAACAAATCTCATACTCCTTGAAGAGCCGTCTATTGGGCAATGACAAGGAATGGCTATCACTACAATAGCCGGATACGGCCTCTGGTTTCCGCAAGGTATAGAAACATTCCTTCACGACCTCGCTGGACATGCTCCACGATTACGATCCGATCCTCCGGGGGATTTCGAACTGACTTCCGTACCCCAGACATACATAAACCTAGACCGATTGGACTCAGGGGCATATCCCGTGGATTTAATCTGGAACACCAATACCATCACCAACACCATGGCGATCGCAAGGGCCGTTCCCGAAATAGAGATTATGCTTACGAGCGTATTTTCACGCAGCATTTGAACCGCTTGTTTGATGTACTGCTTATACATAATTCGAATCGTTATTTCAATTTCAGTTTATTCTTTTCCTTGAAACTTGTCATATCGGAAACGACCACCTCGTCACCCGGTTCCAAGCCATTGACTACTTCTACATACTCAAAGTTGCTGTCTCCCAGCTGTACCTTCCGCTTGATCAATTGGTCTCCGTTGACAACAAACAACTCATACTCTCCTTTCCCGACGTAGAACGAGGCGTTGGAAATACGCAGCACATCGTCCTTGATCGCATTCATCACGTATACATCGGTCTTCAAACCGGAGCGCAAGCGGCGATGGTTATCCTCCTCCAACTGTACCGTGAAGGAGATCACGCCGTTCTTCGATAAGGGGGTAACATCGCTAACCACCCCATCCAGTTTATCGTTGCCGATCTTTACGACGGCCTTGCTACCGGCGGCGATCCGGTCGCCATAGGTATCGGCGATCTCCCCCTCTATCTTGAAATGGGACAAGTCGGAGACGATAGCGACACGACTGCCTTGAGAGACTTGGGCACCTACCTCGTTGTTCACGTAGGTCAGGATCGCCTTGCGGGGAGAGCGTATCTGGCGTCTTCCAAGGTACGCTTCGTCTCGGCTAGACTCTTTCGGAAGATGTTCAGGTCGAGTTCTTTCACTTTATAATCGGCATCCGTCAAGGATTTCTCGTTCTCATATTTTTGCTCATCCTCTTTCAGTTTCAAGACGCTAACGTTATAGTCCAGTTCCACTTGACGGACCTTATCGGTCGTTCCGGCGCCTAGGCTATCCAGATAACGCTCGTTGCGCAACTCCACTTCCTTTCGGTTCAGTTCCATGCGAGAGACTTTCAATTGCATCTCCATCTCGGAAAGCTTATTGCGGTTTTGGATACGGAGTTGATCCAATTGGAGGCGTTTCATTTGCTCCTCGTCCAATTGTTTCTTATAATCCGTCTCGGCGCTGAGCAAGTCCAGTTTCAAGATCGGAGTACCTACATCCACGGAATCGCCTCCCTTTTTATAAATCTCGACGATACGGGAGTTGATCGGTGAGTTGATGATTTCCTCGAAAGCAGGAACCACCTTGCCTGACGCGCTAACGGAAACCTCGATCACTCCTTTATCTACCGTTGAAAAAACCAAGTCCTTCCGTTGCAGCTGGTTTGCATAAAACCGATCACCCCGCCAATCAAGACAACGGCAATACCGATCCCCGCCCCCAGCTTTATAAACTGTTTACGCTGCTCCTTCTGCCGAACCTCTTTTGATATCTCTCTGTCCATATTTCGTTTGTTTTTATTTTCCACCCTCCAAAGAGCAAACCCCGTGCCAAAAACGTAAGTAATTGATTTATTGAAGAAATAAAACAAAAGAGATGTCCGATATCGAACACTGTGTCCGCTTTTGTACGAAAACAAAGACATCAGCAATGAGAATCTACAGATATTCAATCATAATTAACATATAAATACTTGATTATCTTTACAAAAAGGACTATTTTTGGGAAAATCCATAATCAAGGAATACCAATCTTATATTATTTACCCTAAATTCTAAAGAGAGATGAAAAAAACAGTAACTTTCGTTTGGAGCATTTTCCTCCTCGTGTTTATATCGATAGATATGAACGCACAATCAATAAAAAGTTGGGATTACCCCATAAAACCAGGAACGGAGCTTGGCAAGCATTATCCACACATGAGGATATGCTGAAAGCCTGCCAAATTCCGGCAGAGATATTAAAAACGGTATCAACAGAAGAGCTTATAGAACTTTGCCTTGCTTACCCATTATTAGGCGACATATTCGCTTACAATGGAATACAGGAAGGCATTAGCAAGGTTTCCGCACGTTTTAACGGGTTACAAGAGTTATTCAAAAGGAAAGACAATGCTTCTTTGCTATTTGAGAAGATGAAAAAACAAAGAATTACTGAAAGCAGGAGTGTTGACTTCCATAGAAATAGGTAAATGAAATTAGTTCGGCAAATGGTAATCGAGGCTCTTCTGTCTAATGAGACGATATTATCTAATACAAATAATCTTTTACAGCAAGAGATCTCCTCCGAAGCCGTAAAGAGACTCCTTTACAAACAAAACAACCCGGATATTTATGGACAATATGGTCTAAAAACCGTAGTCTATCTCCTAGGTCGAAGTCTAGAACGGATAGACAACAAGACCATTACGCCCAAATTTAAACAATTCACCATCGATGAAAAGCTAACGGGCAGTAATGTAATCGAAGAGTTATTAAAACAATACATTGTAACCTTTAATAAATTGAGATCATGAAAAAAGTATTATACTATTTAATAATCATGCTGGCATTCACGCTGAACGCATGTGACAATGAAATGGATAATATGCAAGGAGGTGATAAAGAAATCTTGACATCCAGTTCAGAAATTGTCATTAAAGACGGAAAGATAACATATCCTAAATGGTTGGTGAATGTAGTAGATTCTGTCCGCTCACTCCCATGTCAAGGGAACAGACTATCCATACCCTTGGGTCTTTACTATTCAAGGAGATGGAAAAGAACACATTCTCGTTTTGGATGGGGTGAATTCTTGTGCTTCTTGCGGGCAATTACTATTCTTGCTTTCCGGAGAACGAATCGAAAAATTCCCCAATGAATGGATCACTATGGAGAATTTAAACATGATTTGGGAGCCGAATCTCAATGTTGAGACAAAAGCTCAAGGAGCAGCCGCTACTGTTTACACTCCTAACGGGACACTCGTTAATGACACTTACTACAGAAGTGAGGAATTATCAGCCTCACAAAAAGCGAGCCATGACCAATATTGTACAACAACCTATTCACAAGCAACTCTAATAAGTAGTTCAACAACCACTTACAATTGTCATGCCTATGCTTGGTATATGACTGAAGGCGGATCAGCAGTTTGGATGGGATGGACTATTAATCCCACAAACGTATATTGGTTAGATGGTAGTTATATATCAACAACAGGTGCCGCAACCAAAGTATCCTATCTTAGTGATAATCACTCTGCCGTAACGACATCTACGCCCAATATATTCATCTCCAAATGGGGGGAATACGCTCTTATGAGGCATCCCAAAGCTCATTGTCCCTTTGATGCATCAAGCTTAAAATATATGAAAAAAATGATATGCCGACTGTTTATATAGGGAAGAGTCAAGAGGATTATAGTAGCGGCAGTTCCTCTATCAATGCGCCAGGGGGTAATGCCACGACGACTTTATATGCTTACACAAAGACAGGAACTCCGACCTCGTATAGCTGGAACGCTGAATTCTATGGAGAATGCGATAGATGGTACACTTATCCTTCCGGTAATCGATTAGATGTTAGTGTCTATCTAAATTCCCAACATTACGGTGGATCTCTTCGCATCACCTGCGCAATGTATAATGGAAGTTCTTTAATAGGCACAGCAACCTATTATTTGAACGTAAATCCGTAGCAATTATACAAGAACAAGGATCTCGTCGAAACAAGATCCTTGTTCTTGATTCAATATACTTAAATCGATTTCGCTCAAAAACTTTTCCGATAGACCTGTTGTTCTATGCCCAAAACTTATAAACGCAAAATGTATGAACACAAGACTAATTCTATTCACCTGTATAGCCGGTCTGACTCTCTTTTTCTCTGGCTGTAGCAAAAATGATGATGATCATCAAGGCATTATCCCTCTTCCACCGGTAGAGAACGCTTTCCAAGAGAAATATCCCGATGCCAAAAACCCTGTTTTTGAGATCGAAGGTAACTATTATGTGGTAGATTTCAACAACGGCGGCTCCGAGACAACAGCTTGGTTCACGGATCAAGGCATATGGATGATGGAGAAGATAGACATCTCTTTCGCCCAATTACCGGCAGCGGTATCCACCGCCTTCAAACAAGGCTTTTACTCAAATTGGACCGTGGATGACACGTACGCATCAATCGCCTAAATATGGGAATCGTTTACAAGATCGAGGCGGAGCAGTCCAATAGCGAAGTAGACCTGTATTATTCACAGTATGGAAACCTGATCAAAGCCGTGGACGATGAGATCAATAATGACGCGCCGATCGTTATCCCGAAAGAGGTCAGCAACCTGATGGAGATCACTTTCGCCAACGCCGAGTTGCTGGATATCCAACAGAACAGCCTAGGTTACGAGCTGGATATGATCGATAACCAGATTTATAAAGTGGCGCAATTGAATAAGGATTACAGGTGGCAAAGTACCACATGGGCCATGTCCGAGCAAGAGGTTCCGCAGATCGTGATGCAAGGCTTCGAATCCTCCGCTTACGCTAGCGACAAGGTACAGTCCATATATACGTTATTGAATGCCAATGGCACCTTCTACCTATTCAAGGTTTCACATAACGGGCAGGACGAGACGATTACCTTTGATGTATTCGGGAATATCGTATAAAAAGCCGCGCGATTCACAGCCGTCTCCGGACTTGAATCGCGCGGTTTACGTTATATGATAATCAAGCTTATTTACTGATCAATTCCAAGGTCGCCCCTTTTACTCCCGGTGCGGAAGCCTCGAAATAGATCGTCCCCGGTTCCTCGGCCGTCTGCACGATAGCGGTAAGTTGCCCGCTAAACAGTTTCATTTCCGGAAGATGGAAGAGTTCCAGACTGGCGCTATTTCCATTTGCCGCCGCACGGTAGGCTCCGGCACCACGTACCTTAAACTGGATCTGGCGGGTATCATCCGGACAAAGGTTACCGTTCTTGTCTACGACTCTACATTGAATGAAGAAAGGTACTTTCCGTTCAGCCGTCAATTGGTTACGATCGGCGGATAACTCAATATGATGCGGCTTCCCTGCGGTATGAACCTCCTCCTCGGCCACAGCGTTACCCTCCTTATCATAAGCGACCACTTTCAAAGTTCCCGGCTCGTATTTGGTATCCATCCACATCAAACGATATCGTTTCTGGCGCTCGAAACTCTTTTGAGCCGCTTCGGTATAACTACTATCGATACCGATGCTTAGGTCTTTCGTACGTTTCCCTTGGCTCTTTCCGTTGATAAACAATTCGGCGGAAGGATAATTGGTATAAACGAATACGGGTGTCACCTCGCCCTCACGTCCCGGCCATGTCCAATGCGGCAGGATATGCAAGGTCTTGGCGCTTTTGTTCCAATGACTACGGTATAGATAGTAACGATCCTTGGGGATACCCGCCAAATCGATAATACCGAACAAGGAGCTATGGCTTGGCCAATTCGTATAATAAGGAGTAGCTCGCCCAGATAATCAAATCCTGTCCATACGAATTCCCCGATACAATACGGAAGGTCCTCATGCTGGATAAAATCGTCCTCCGGCAGATTAGACCAGTTGCAATGCTCCACGTCGTACGAGGAACTTTGGTGATCCTCATAGACAGCCATCGCCTTACGCTCTACCGGGAATTTATAAACCCCTCGTGAGCTAACCGTGGAGGCCGTCTCGCTTCCCAAGATTATTTGCTGAGGCAGTTTCTTATAATTCACTTGATAACGGAACGGACGATAATTGAATCCCGCCACATCCATCACCGCCGCCATATTATTATTCACGACGGCATCCGGGGCATCCATACCTTGCGTCACCGGACGAGTCGGGTCTTCCCGATGGCAGATATCCTGCAAGAACTTGGAGATCTTACAACCGCTCTCATCCCATTGGTTAGGCACCTCGTTACCGACGCACCACATCACGACGCTCGGGTTATTCCGGTAATGATGTACCAGATTCACGAGGTCTTTCTCCACCCATTCGTCGAAAATCAAATTATAGCCGTTCGCGCATTTCGCCTTGTTCCACTCGTCGAAGCTCTCTGCCATCAACATCATACCCATCTCATCGCAAGCCCTTACCAACTCGGGAGCCGGCATATTATGGGAAGTACGGATAGCGTTGCATCCCATGTCCTTCAAGATCCGGATCTGACGACGGATAGCGGCATCATTGACGGCAGCCCCTAACGGGCCTAAGTCATGGTGATTACAAACGCCTTTGAATACCGTCTTCTCACCATTCAAGAAAAAGCCTTTATTCGGAATGATCTCGATTGAACGGATACCGAACGGGGTCGTATATATATCTTTCAGTTGATCGCCCTCATAGAGACGAGTCTCCGCGGAATACAGGACGGGCATATCCGGCGACCATAAAGTCGGGGTCTGGATGATAAACTCTTGGGAGAGGCTATTATCATTGTACTTAATCTGTGAGAGAGGCGTAGTCTGCTCCGTCAACTTCTGCCCGTTCGGATTCCATACACTGGTTTTCACGCTATACTTGCTGGCATCGGCACCTTCCGGCAGTACGATTTTCGTCTGTACATTGACTTTCGCAAATTCCTTCGTGGCGGTCGGGGTCGTAATATAAGTTCCCCAGACCGGGATATAGGCGTTTTCCGTCACGATTACATGTACATTCCTATATAATCCCGCTCCCGGATACCAACGGAGGATTCCGGCAAGTTCTCGAGGCGAACCGCAAGGTGTTCTTTTTCCCCGGCATGAGTTGTTTCGTGATATCGAAATAGAAAGAATTATAGCCATACGGCCAATATCCAACCTCTTGTCCGTTCACGTAGACCTTAGCATGGCTCATCGCACCGTCGAACAGGATCGTGGCACGCTTCCCATCCGTAAATTGAGGAACCTCAAACTCGGTCCGGTACCAGCCGACTCCCACGAAAGGCAAACCTCCGGTTCGGCCGGCATGTTCCATGGCCTCCGTTTGTCCGTCTTGGGCGATAGCGACCTCTTGCTTATCATTCTGAGAGCTGAAAGGGCCGTAAATCGCCCAATCATGCGGAACGGTCACAGATTGCCATTTGCTATCGTTAAAAGTAGGATTGATAAACTCCGGGCTGTCTTCCCGGGTGAACTTCCAATTCTTTTCCAACAGGAACTCACTGCGTACTTGAGAAAAAAGCGCAGGGAAAAGGCAAAACAAACCGATCAAAATAGCGAAACTTGTTCTTTTCATTCGTTTTTTGTGTTTTTGTTATTCATAGCGGAGCAAAAATAAGTATTTTTGTCTCCAATACAAACTAAATCAAAAGAATTGCACAGCATGTTGTTACAATTAGCTTTCGTTTTAATAGCCATTATTATAGGTGCCCGTATCGGTGGTATCGGATTAGGCGTGTTAGGAGGTCTCGGACTCGGTATACTCACCTTTGGATTCGGGCTCCAGCCCACTTCCCCTCCTATCGATGTCATGCTTATGATCGTTGCCGTAATAGCGGCGGCTAGTTGTATGCAAGCCGCTGGCGGACTTGATCTTATGGTTAAGTGGGCGGAAAAATTGCTTCGCAAGAATCCTCAACGAATCACGATATTAAGCCCGCTCGTCACCTATTTGTTTACCTTCATAGCCGGAACGGGGCATGTGGCTTATTCGGTCCTTCCGGTAATCGCCGAGGTCGCTACGGAAACGAAGATCCGTCCCGAACGTCCGATGGCGATCGCCGTGATCGCTTCTCAGCAAGCTATTACCGCTAGTCCGATATCGGCGGCTACGGTAGCTTTATTAAGTATGTTGTCCGGATACAATATCTCCTTGATGAATATCTTGATGATCTCTGTTCCTTGTACCTTATTAGGTGTGTTAGTGGGAGCGATCTACTCTTTAAAGGTCGGTAAAGAGCTAGATCAAGATCCGGAATACTTAAAGCGGGTGGCGAACCATGAGTTAGCACGGAACATTATGAGGCGAAAGGCGTTGAAAACCAAATGAAAGCGGCCTTATCGGTCTCTATATTTGTTCTCGCTACGATAGCGATCGTTATTTTTGGTTCTATGGAGTCCCTACGTCCGGTCTTTACCGTCGGCACGGAAAAGGTCTCGATGCAGATGTCACATATTATTGAGGTATTAATGTTGACAGCCTCCGCTTTCATCTTATTATTTACAAAAACAGATGGTATCAAGGCCGCACAGGGTTCCGTTTTTTCCGCAGGTATGCAAGCGGTGGTAGCGATCTTCGGTATCGCTTGGATGGGAGATACATTTATCGCCGGCAATATGACTGAATTAAAGGGATCTATCGAGCATATAGTTACACAGATGCCTTGGTTATTCGGGTTGGCCCTTTTCGTAATGTCCATTTTATTATTTAGCCAAGCGGCTACCATTCGTGCGTTATTGCCGCTAGGGATCGCATTGGGAATCTCACCCTATATGTTGATCGCTTTATTCCCCGCCGTAAACGGTTATTTCTTCATCCCAAACTACCCGACAGTCGTAGCCGCCATCAACTTCGATCGCACGGGCACGACCCGCATCGGTAAATACATCTTGAACCATTCTTTCATGATGCCGGGATTGATAGCGACCGGAGTTTCTGTAGGATTGGGGTTACTATTCATTCAATTCATATAATGAGAAAGCAAAAATAGAGACGCAGCATACACGCTACGTCTCTACACCCCACACCATATATCCATATTATATTACTTCAACAATTTTTCCTGAATCAACTGCTTTAACTTCCAGTTTTCCCATCGTGCCGATCATCATCTCACGGGGGCCGTCTAGCGGGCAAAACATCAAAGTGGGAATCGTTCGGATATTAAAGCTGTCTCGAGTGCCTCCTCTTGATCCACATCCACCTTATAAATATAAATCTTCCATCAAATTCTTTGGCAAACTCATCCAATATCGGGCTTAAGCGTTTGCAATAACCGCACCAAGGAGCGTGAAAATCTATGAGGCAAGGACGACTTCCTATATATTTCCAATCTTTGGGATTTGCCTCAAAATCACCGACATTGGCGATAAAACCATCTTTCGTTAAATCGATCACTACCATACTTCTCTATATTTTGATTTATAATATAACAAAGATAAGTATGAATAGGTTGCGGTATTTTTTATACTTTCGCGACATCGTTTTAACATACAGACAGAATGCTCACACTCGATAAAATTTATCAGGCATCATATGCCTTGAAGACAGTCATCAGACGCACTGATTTAATCAGCGCTCCCAATATCAATCCGGAATCCCATATTTTTCTAAAACCAGAGAACTTACAAGTAACCGGATCGTTTAAAGTGCGCGGCGCTTGTTTCAAGATCGCCCAGCTTACGGAAGAAGAGAAATCGCATGGCGTAGTGGCTTGCTCGGCGGGAAACCATGCCCAAGGTGTGGCATTAGCGGCTACCGCTCATGGTATCAAGTCCTTAATCTGCTTGCCCGATAACGCTCCTATCTCTAAAGTCGAGGCTACTAAATCTTATGGGGCAGATGTATGCCTTGTCGAAGGTGTTTACGATGACGCCTATAACAAGGCTTTACAATTGAAGGATGAGAAAGGATACACATTTATCCATCCGTTTGATGATGAGGATGTGATCGCCGGACAAGGGACCATCGGTCTGGAGTTATTGGAACAACTCCCGGAAGTAGAGGCTGTAATCATTCCGATCGGAGGGGTGGGCTGATCTCCGGAGTCGCCTATGCCATCAAGAACTTGAACCCGGATATCAGAGTTTACGGAGTGCAAGCCAAAGGAGCGCCCAGCATGTTAAACTCTATCGAGCATGGGAAAATCGAACGCCTCGAAGGTGTACGTACCATAGCCGACGGTATCGCCGTAAAAGAACCGGGAATACATACTTTCGATCTTTGCCAGCAATATGTGGACGAGATCGTATCCGTGACAGACGATGAGATTTCCACCGCTATCCTCGCGTTGATCGAGCAACATAAATTAATCGCCGAAGGGGCGGGTGCCGTAGCCGTGGCCGCCGCCATGTTTAATAAAGTACCCATCAAAGGGAAAAAAGTAATCTGTTTGATTTCCGGCGGAAATATCGACGTGAATATCCTCTCCCGGGTAATCGGACGCGGTTTGCAGAAATCCGGCCGCTCTTGTTCCATGACGATCGAATTGGTAGACAAACCCGGACAATTACAGCATGTATCCGAAATCATCGCCTCTACCGGTGCCAACGTAGTATCCGTATACCACGAGCGTGTCAGCCATACGGCTGATATCAATGGCTGTTATCTGCGGTTGGAGATGGAAACAAGAAATCAACAGCAAATTAATGAGATCCGGCAATTACTCACCGTTTCGGGATATAAGATAGTGGAAGGATAAACAATTCGCCCCAAAGCATACAACTGATTGACAAACCATTACTGTGCCACTACTTTCCATAGGCGTGGCACAGCCGTGCCATCCCAGTGGCACACTTGTGCCATCCTTATGGCATAGCTGTGCCATCACGGTGGCATAAGCGTGCCCTAAAAATGGCACAAGCTAAATATTAATATATTGTCTTAATGTATTCACATACTCCTCCATCGCCAAGCGTCCTTTGTCTGTGATCCGGCAAACCGTTCGGGGCTTCTTCCCGGCAAACCCCTTCTCGATCTCGATATAACCAGCTTCATTAAGTTTGTCCAATTGGACGCTGAGATTTCCCGCCGTAGCGTTCGTCTTCTCCTTGATATAGACAAACTCCGCCTCCTCCACCGATAGCAAGATAGACATGATCGCCAACCGGAGTTGTGAGTGCAATAAAGGATCTAGTTCTTTAAACATTGTTTTTTAGCTTTATTATTAAGAATATGCCCGGGAATAATCATCATTACCACAAATGAAAGGCCAAAATACAAATACCACAAGACCGTGACAGGACCATGATTTATCAAACTCATCAGCATGTAGATAACTAAGACGAAAGCAACTACCGGAGAGTAAATCATCCATTTCTCCCGCAAGATAATGCCATTTATCGACACCCCCAACCCACAATATAATAACGATAAAGGAAGCATTAATATAAAATTGACGGATTGTTCATAAAGCACGCAAAACGCCGCGATCAAGACGAACGTAAGTCCAAACATACAGCCAAACACTTGCCATACACTGGAGATCGTCTTATCCGTATAAGTCACCACGGCCGGCTCGCAACCTCTTTGCTTATATGAAATAACCGGTCCGACAGCAAACATGAGCATCCATCCCCAAGACCAAATATAATTTTGCGTATACACTATCAAAGAGGATATCACGACCGATAAGAGCACGGTAAAATACCCCCAATAAAGCAACACATTGCCACTCCCTACTTTCATATTTCGCTTGCTGGAGTTGATCATCTGAGTGATAATATCCAGACTTCTTTTTCTGATAATTTTCTATCTTCCATAACTGTATTTATTTTATCTTGTTCTTCATTCAATGTAAAAATGTAAATACGTATCCAAAGATAAGGCCATTGGTATTTCTGAGCAACCTTTCGGTTATTATTTTTCATTCAGGCGACTCCGTTCGGAACCGATCTCAATCTTACTCTTCCTTACTTTCTTTCCGCTATTGAAATTCCATGTCAACGCAACCTTAAAGACCCTTCCTGTAAATCCGTTTTCATAACGGGATGATGTTCGATAAACATCCAACGTACTGGCGTACTCATTGGCTTGGTTAAAGATATTATCGACTGAAACTGCCAACAATAGCTTATCATTCAATAGTTTCTTTCTCGCCATTACTCCAACCGTATGCCGGGGGGCAACCTCGCTATTACCGGAATATAGCCGGCTCGTTCCACTATACCGGGCCTCCACCGTAAAACCTGCCGGCAGCGTAAAGGTAGCGATCGCATTGGCAAACCCTAAATAATGAGACGAGAAAGAAGACAATTCCGTCATCCGGATATCCTGCCGTACGCCTATGAAATTCCCTGTCAAGTTACACCAAGTAAAGGGTTGATACGGCAAGCTGACCGCTACAAACCAATGGTTTTCCCGATCGTGATTTTCATACGTGATATAGGATACATCGGGATTCGCCACATCTTGTTTACAGAACTCCCGGATCAAGTCGTGGTGCAAGTTTCCTCCTACAGTCACCGTATAACGATAATTATAAACCAACGTTACACTGAAACGATTGATATAAGTAGGACGCAGATAAGGATTCCCGATCTGATAACTATAGTCCGAACTCTGTATACGATTCGGATTCAAGGTATAGAACGGAGGACGTTCGATATTACGAGCATATTGCCCTACCAGCATCCACCTCTTGATGGGATCGAACGCATAGGTCACGTTCAAGTTCGGAAAAAGATCCAGATAATCCCGACTAAAATCCTCACTTCTATCCGACGTCTTGGAATATTCCGCACGTACCCCCGCAACGAACGACCAGTTCTTGATCTCCGCAGAGAAAGAGGCGTAAGCTCCTACAATGTTTTCATTATATCTCAAGGTATATCCATATTCCTCATTAGGAATCCAACTCCCACTAGAGTTTAAACCCTCGTACAAGGAATAATCATCCATCAACGTATAGGTATATTTGGTCCCGATTTTCAAAGACATTTTTTCACGCAAATTCTTTTGGAAAGAAATATCGGTTGTCGCCATATCATAATCCGCCGCCGCATGACTCCGGTAAACCGTATCACGGCTCCAATTAGATTGTTCATAACGGATCGTATGGAGATTATCCCCGGTTGATCGCTTATTTACGAAATCGGCTATGACCTTAAATATCGAGCCTCGTTCATCCATTTTACGTAAGTAATTGACCGTAGCGGAAAACGTGTTATAATCATCCTTCTGTCGATAATTCCCCGTACTCTTCATAGGATAAGAGTTCTTTACTAAATCCGTTTGACTCCAAGATGTTCCGTCCGAAGCTTGATTGATATATTCGATCTCAGCTCCGACACTATTCAGCGAATCGATCTCGAAAATAGCCCCGACACGTCCATTCCCATATTTGGAATCCGTATCATACAAAGATTGAGACACAAACTTATTCCCAACCGTTCCGTATTCCCTGTTGGAGTTCATCTCTCCTTTATCCCGGGGAGTAAAAGTACCCGATACCGCTCCATTCAAGCTCCATTTCCCGACACGTGCATTTACGGACGCCGATGGAATATACCCTTGTAAAGATGGAGACAATGACGTACCTAAAGATACATATCCTTGCATACCGTTATCCGGACGTCGCCGCAATGAGATCTTGATCACTCCACCCTTAGTTGAGGCCTCATACTCAACTCCCGCGATCGGTATTACCTCAATCCTTTTTATATCCTCCGATTTCAAAGACCGCAAATAAGCCAGTAGCTCCTCTCCCGTTAAACGAATCTCACGGTCATCCACAAACACCTTCGCCCCTTGCGCCCCATTAATCGGGATCGTTCCATCCGAGAGCCACACACCCGGTGCCTGCGATAATAATTCCGTACCATCCTTTCCGGCAGATGGCATGACCGACATGATAAAGCGGTCCGCCTTCCGCTCTATATTCTTCGCTCGAACAACGACTTCCCTCAGAACATGGTTCGATAGATCTAGAATCAAGGAATCCCGCCGTTTTATCGGTAAGATCAGCTCTTTCCGTAAAGGCTCGTATCCGAGACATTGAACAACAAGCCTATACTTCCCAGCCTCCGCCTCCATGCTAAAATCGCCATCACTATTGGCCACGGCACCCCCTACCTGTTTTTCTCCCGATAAAAGCACAGCGGTCGCATATTCCACGGCATTTCCCTCCGCATCGGAAACATGGGCTTTATAAACCGTTTGTCCCGAGATCTTTTGAGCACTACCCCCGCCTATCGCCAAAATCCAAAGCGATAGCAATAAAAACCGTACCATGCTCTATTGATTTACCGGATAATACAGTTTTAATTTGAAAGTCGCTTCCTCATCCTTCACCTCGCAACTTTTCAACGCATATCCTTCCGCAGGCCCTTTTCCTTCCAGCATATCCATTTGCCAATTCTCGTTCTCGTCATGGAATACGGACAGATCAAACTTTTCCCAATCCACGTTTTCCAGTCGGATCGTAACCTTTCCTTTCTCAGACTTCGCCATGCCATAAACAGGCTTGGTATCTTTCCCTGACTGAGCCATAACTAGGATATTCCCATGGTTACCACGTATATTTCCAATCTCTACAATAATAGTACGTGCCTCTATGTAACCACATACCAACATGAATAAAGATAATATGAATAAAACTCGTCTCATTTTAGTATCCTCCTCTTAATCATTATTACTGTTACTACAAACAAGTTTATTTTATAAACCATCCATGGATAAAAAAATGCAAAGGAGCTGCGCATCACTCTTTGCATATCACAAATATAGACAAGTTTATTTTATAAACCAAATAAAATTATAAAATATTCCAATAAAAATTTGACTCTGCAAAATACAGCCAAAATCCCCCACTAACCCTCCTAGAAAACACGTACATGCTTTCAAAACAACTATCTTAAGTTTGAAACAAAGCAACTTTTTCGCTATATTGCGCACATTTAGAATATATATGAACAGGACCAACATACAAATAACTAAAGATATGAACGAACGAATAATTGCTATACAAGCAGATATTACGACATTGGATGTAGACGCCATCGTAAATGCCGCGAACAATAGCTTATTGGGAGGTGGCGGCGTAGACGGTGCCATCCATTGGGCCGCCGGTCCGGAACTCCTTGACGAATGCCGGACTTTACAAGGGAACGGCACTTCGTCAAGATTTATTTCCGGCCATGGTCCTTTTGAATCAGTCGTAACCGAATCTGAAGGCTGCATCAAACCATGAACTGCA
>ENA-OQEB01000062-OQEB01000062.1-human-gut-metagenome-genome-assembly--contig:-NODE-62-length-42429-cov-3.966337_pt1 | contig 42429 bp, 45 predicted proteins | sample MGYA00242787_ERZ504619 | MGnify/ENA primary metagenome ERZ504619 (study PRJEB26092, sample SAMD00036317) | human gut metagenome | host: Homo sapiens | study: EMG produced TPA metagenomics assembly of... | reverse complement strand
CCCAACCCGGGTTATCGAAACGAACAGAAACGATTAATTCTTCAATGTCGTCAGGCGTTTTGTTAGGAGAACATAATGGTCTGCGTGACATATCAGTTAAGGGCAGTCCCTGTTTAAATCTATCAACCCACTTGCGACCGGTTTTGCGTGTGATTTCATATTCCCGACATAGAGCACTAAAATTATTTGTTTCTAATGCTTTTGTAACAAATTCTAATCTTTGTTTTTCCACAGTTTTACACTCCCACGGCATAAAAACAGCTCCTTCATTTGCTATTTTCTTGCCATTTATTTTATCATAAAACTGTATACTATGTCTTTGCACTGTTGTATACTATGTTACTACACTGCACACATTGGACGCCCGCCTTGATGATACATTTTGTTTATTTTCATATGTTTTGATGTGATGAAAACGGGGTATTGATTAGTAGCGGCGAACCGTGTTCGCCAATCATTTCGTGTGTAAACACGAAATGAACTAACAACGATTTTATCTTAATATTCTAATCGTTTTGGATAAAAATATTTATTAGGTCTTCGCAAAATACCCCATTACCATTTACAACAATATTGTAAGAAACATAATTACTTACATTATTCCGTTCGCGTTTACGGCTTTTTATCCTGCGTATTATATCCTTTCGGGCGAAAACCCACTGTTTAACATTGGTATGACGGTGTTAATCGCAATTGTGATGATGGTTGTTGGAGTGATTGTGTTGAACAGAGGCATTAGGTCTTATGAAAGTGCTGGTTCATAATTTTATGTTGACTAAATAATTGATATATGATATGTTAGTAAATAAAAGGAGTGACTAAAGTGGAAATACAGAATTTATTTGCTCAAAGAATTGGTGGAAAAGAATTTGGAATAAATAATGAAGTTTATAAATTCGCTTTAATAAAGAAATGGAAGCAAGAAGCTGAGAAAAAGCATTCAAATAATTTTAAATTAATTGATATGGGAGTGGGTGAACCTGATTGGGCCGCTGATGATAAAGTTGTTGATATGTTATCTATTGAAGCAGGCAAACCCGAAAATAGATTCTATTCTGATAATGGAATTCCTGAATTTCAAAATGCAGCAATAAAATATATGGAGGAAGTTTTTGGTATATCAAACTTGACAATTAATAATGTAATTCACGGTATTGGTAGTAAACCAATTCTTGCAATGCTTCCTTCTTGTTTTATTAATCCTGGAGATTATGTGCTAAATACTATTCCTGGATACCCCGTCCTGGCAACTCATGCAAAATATTTGGGTGGGAAGATTTATGATTTGCCTCTTAAGGAGGAAAATAATTTTTATCCGGATTTTTCGGAAATCCCGAGGGAAGTTTTAGAAAAAACGAAATTATTATATATTAATTATCCTAATAATCCAACAGGACAAGTGGCAACAAAAGAATTCTTTGAAAATGTCGTAAAATTTGCCCAAAAGAATAACATTATTGTAATTCATGATGCGGCATATGCAGCGCTTACATATAATGATGTTAAACCTCTAAGTTTCTTATCGGTTGATGGAGCTATAGATGTAGGTGTAGAGATTCATTCTTTATCAAAAGCTTTTAATATGACTGGATGGAGATTAGGTTTTTTTAGTCGGAAATGAAAAAATTGTTTCTGCATATGGTGTAGTCAAAGATAATACAGATTCGGGTCAATTTCGCGCGATACAGAAAGCAGGTGCTTTTGCTCTTAATAATAGATGGATTACAGAAAATACAGTTAATAAATATTCAAGAAGATTTAAAATGCTAATTGAAGCACTCAATGAAGTTGGATTTAATTGTGTAGAGCCAAAAGGTACTTTCTATTCTTATGTGAAAATTCCAACTGGAACAGAAGAAGGAGTTAAATTCAATACTGCATTAGAGGTTGCAAGATATATTTTATTAAATGCAAAACATTTCAGTTGTTCCTTGGGATGATTGTGGACATTATTTAAGATTCTCTGTTACATTTTCAGCTACTCATCACGAGGAAAAAATAATAATTGATGAAATGAAAAATAGATTGAAAAGTTTAAAATTTGTATTTTGAGAATATATAATGTAAAATTGATTATAATTGTAGTAAAATTCAAGATCTATCTTTCATCTGCTGACCTTGCATATTATCTTGATGTTACAAACAGAGTTAACAAAAAACTTCTTGAGGTTGAATAATTTAATTAAAATAAATCAAGCCGACAGATACAATCATATTCTGTCGGCTTTGTTGTTTTTAATAATGTAAAATCAAATTTCTTCTTCCGTGTCATCATCGGGTTCATCGTAATCGTCACGGTCATTTCTGTGGCGTTTAAAGCTTGCGACTGCCGTACCGCCGGCGATAAGCAGAAGAATTATCGCAAAATCTGTAGGCATTGAACCGCCGTCCGATTCATCGGAGGTGGAGCTATTTTGTGTGTCTGTTTTGTCAGTTGCAAAAGCAAGGGTACTGCTCCAGAAAATCATCATAAGAGCAAGCAAAAACGATACAAATTTTTTCACGAAAACACCTCCGCAATATCTACACGAATTATACCATTATAATTCCAAATTAGCAATATTAAATTTGGGATATTAAATCAGCAATATATGTCAATGTTCACAGCAACTGTCCCTGTAGATTTTGTAGGGAAAGGGTTATACAATGAAGAAATTTTAATAAATAACAAAACAAGACAGCCGTAAACTGTCTTGTTTATATGTAATACTATTCGACTGCGTTGTTAATTGCCCTTATTCTGAGCAGTAAAACAATGCACAGAGTAACTTTTATCAACATTATGAAGATGAAAATTATGCTGTAAATATTGAATGTTTCAGCACCGCAAATTATGTCAAGAAGGGTATAAGCTCCGTAAGCAACCATAATCATAAAAGTAACAGCAGATGATATAATAATCAATCCGTTTGCCATCGTGCTTTTACTGCGTATGGATTTGTAAACGAGATATACGGGCAATACCAACGATGCAATATCCATAATTTCAAAAATAACATATAAAACATAATTTCCTGACAAGCTTGAGAAAGATGCAAAGGTTGTAAAAAGAGTGTTGAAAATGAATAGGATCGGGTAGTCGCCGTGGATTGCCCAAAAAGAAGAATCTTCACAATAGTAGTTATACAAAAATGTCACTTGAATCCAAATGGCAAGCAGTAACAGAGTTGCAATGAGTACACCTTGTATAATTCCTGTGTACTTGAGAGTTTTATTGCTTTTCATAATCTCACCGCCTTTTAATCTCTTTTAACCGTTACAAAAATTAATCCGATTTTTATTATTAAATTGATTATGTAAAACGCTAACAATAGAAAATAGTGATTGGATGTGAAAAAATATCCTATTGTAAAAAATAAGCCGTAAAATGCTGACAAAACGGTGTCGGAAATCATAAGAATAAGAATAATTGTATTTGCGGATTTTTTGTTTTTGAATACTGATTTGTATGTTAAAAACCAAAGCAGTGCGGGCATCAATATTAGTACAAAATTTTGAAACAGAATTGCCTGTACGGTGTAGGGGTGGTCAAAATAGAACTCTATGAGATAAAGCGGAGTTATTGCAAACATAGGTGCGTATATCGGCGGCTCGGATGTTATACAATGAATATTAAAACACACGATTGACCCTACAGTAAGCCACAATACAAAGAAAATCTGCCAAATTGCTGTCGCTTGATTTTTTGTAATTTCTTTCATAAAATCACCGCCTTTTGATTAATTACAATTTTTTTAATTACAATTTTTCTGTGTTTCTATTGTATTAATATTATAGCACAATGTAATTCAAAGTGCAATTGCAAAATATTCTGCCATGCAATTTCGTGCGATTTTTACAAAACAATAATCCTAAAAAGGTTCAGATTGACGGTAAAATTAGTTGTAATGAATAAATTGCAGTAAAACTTTTGTGCAAAATAAAACCCGACAGCCACACATTGTACCGTGTGACTGTCGGGGAGAGAAGGATTTGTATTAACTTTAAATCAGAATCCCGTTGCAATGGTCAATTTCATGTTGAATAATCTGTGCGGTAAAGTCTGAAAAACTGCGTTTTATCTGCTTGAAATTTTCGTTGAAATATTTTACTTTTATCGTTTTGTAACGAACTGTTTTGCGTTCGCCGTCAAGCGAAAGACAGCCTTCCTCGGTTTCAAATTCACCAAACTTGCTAATGATTTCGGGATTGAACATAACAAGATATTTTCCGTTGTCATTAATTGCGATTATCTTTTTTGCAACGCCTATCATGTTAGCCGCCATGCCCACACAACGGTCAAAATTTGCCCTGAGTGTGTCGAGTAAATCCTGTGCAGTCTGCAAATCTGCCTGTGTTGCGTCCTCCGACTTTCTCTGTAAAAACATAGGATCATGTACAATTTCTCTTACCATAACTCTGCCTCTTTCAGTTTCTAACCCGAGTATAACACATCGCAAAAGCGATTACAAGTTAAATTACATAATGTATCCTCATATAAATTACTGAGGTGGTTAGGTGAAATATCCGGAGTTATCGTGCAATGTTTATGCTGAGGTTGACGGTGAGAATGTTTTGCTGATTGAAATTGACAGAGAGGGCAGAGCAAAGGTTTATCATGAAAATTTAAGAATTGACGGGGTGCAGAAAATTTTTGAAGAAATCAACTGCAACATTGAAAGCTACATAAAATATTTCGGAACAAAATAAAATAGCACAAAATAAAACGCCCTCCGTTTGGAGAGCGTAATTCTGTGAATTTACAAATTATCAAAATTAATCTTCGTCATCGCTGTGGGCATGGTCATACAGCTTTTGAATATCATCGGGAAGATTGTTCGGGAGCATTTCGTTGATTCTGTCCTCGTTGCCGTCAGCAATGGCAGTATCGTAGTACCAGCACTTAAAGCGGAGCATATCAACGTCTTTTGAAGACGCTCAATTTCCTTTTCTACGGTTTTTTTCTGATTTTCAAAGAGCTCTCGCCTTTGCGGATAGGACGAACTGCCCTCGGCGCACCATTGCATAAATTTTCTTATTTCCCTGATTTCAAGTCCCGATTTTTTGAGGCAGTCAATTATGCGGAGTGTTTCAAGCTCTCTGTCGGAAAATCTGCGGATACCCGACACCCTCTCCATATGCGGAAAAAGTCCCTCTTTATCGTAGTAACGCAGGGTTGAAACAGGAATACCGCACATCTGAGATACCTGACCGATTGTGTACATAAAATCACTCCAAAACATTCTAAAAGGTCTTGACCTAAAGCCAAGTTTATCTGTCAATACAATCATACTGCATAATGATTTGGATGTCAATTGAATTGTTTTTTGAATAAAAAATTAACGGAGCAGATTTTAATTTCTGCTCCGTGTTTGTTATTTGAATGAACGGGAAAATACGCTTGTCATATCTATATCATTTGTGGTCATGTTAAGTATTATCATTGCTACGGTCATTGCAACGATAAAAACCGAAAAGAATTTAAAGAACGACTCTGTTTTTGAAAATTTTTTAGCACCTTTAGTGTAAACAAAGGGTGATTTTACCATTTTTTCAGCCATTGCTGATTTTGAAATATAAAAGAAAAATCTTGATGCCATAATGCCAAAGGATGCAATCATTATGTTATTCCACACATTTCCCGACTTTCCGAAAAAGCCCATAAACGGCAAACAATAGAATATGTACAGTGCAATGAACAGCAATATTGGTCTTAAAAAAGTTATGTTTGAAACGGTACAGTCAAAGCCGAGTACATTAGCTGTGCTAAGTAATATCAGAGTAAACAAAAGCACTGTTATGACAATTCCGATTACACTTCCATTGGTAATGTTTATACCGCAATTTTGAAGTATGGCGACAAAAGTCAAAAAAATTGCTCCGATTCCAAAACACACAAAGTCAAAAATCATTAGCTGCTTTTTCATATAAATCTCCGTGTTTTAAAATATATGCTGAATATACCATGTTTTTTGACATTATACAATACTATTGTTATTTAATTGGAATAAGTCACATATTGAACACTTTTTACTTGTTGAAATTGCATATAAAAAGAAAGCAAGGCACGAAATTGCACCTTGCTTTTTGGAAAGATATATTAATGTAACTTGTTGTTTGATTATTTCTTTTCGAGAACATTGAGGAAATCTTCAATTTCGGCAAGCTTTTCTTTGGCAAGATTCTTGCCGGCATTATATGCCTCGTCAAGCACATCCGTGTTCATCTCAAATGATTTTACATACTTGTGTGACGGGCGGAGTACCATAAGTCTGCCGTCTTCCTCAAGCTGTTTCATTCTTTTGCATTGCTCATTATAGCGGTCAAATCTCGTCATAAGAGCGTTGATGAGGTTCGGATAGTCCTTGTATTTTTTGTTGATTAAAAATTCAAACTTGCGATAGTCCGTGCAAGGCTCATTTTCGGGCTTTGTCAAAAGCACAAGCACACGGGAACAGCCCTGTTCAAACGCACGGTCAAAGGGAACAGCGTCGGCAATACTGCCGTCAACATACTTTCCACCCTCAAATTCGCTTATCTGATAGAGAATAGGAACTGTGCATGACGCTCTTACGGAGTCAAGCAATCGCTGTTCGCTTTTGTTCTCGGAAAAATATTTTGCCTTGCCTGTTACGCAGTCGGTTGCCACAAATTCGCAGTTTGTATCTGACGCAAAAAATGTATCAAAATCGAACGGATAGTCCTGATAAGGGAATCTGTAAATCATATTATCAAGATCCATTGAAAGAAAACCGAGAACCGAAAAATCACCTGTTCTGTGGGGCATAATAACCCTGCGGGAACGACCTTCCTGCTTTGCGGTAAAATCAAGGGCGACCTCAGCTCCCGCTGAAACTCCTGCAACATAGTCAAAGTGTATTTTGTTTTCAAGCAGACAGTCGGTTATACCGGCGGTAAAAATTCCTCGCCTTGCTCCGCCTTCAATTATCAGACCTGTCATAAGGACCTCCGTTGACTCAAAAAAATTTTGGTGCTATAATCAAACTGTTTTATGGGGTGATAGTATGGACGCTAATGTGACTGACCTTCGCATTGTAAAAACAAGAACCAATATAAAAAATTCGCTGATTGATTTGCTTGCCGAAAAAAATGTTTCCAAAATCACGGTGACTGAGCTTGCAGAAAAGGCGATGATTAACCGCAAAACCTTTTACCGCCATTATCACACGGTTCAGGATGTTGTCGATGATATCAATTACGATATAGTCAACGATGTTATCAGCCATGCGAAAAAATCCGACCGTGACGGCAACAACCTTGTAAATCAGCTGAATTTTATCGGTCTTTCCATTGTTGAAAATAAAGAACAGATTAATAAAATTCTGAAAAATTCTCCCGAGGTGTTCGGCTCGGGACGCTCTGTTGAGCTTTTGAAAAGATTTATCGAGGTTTCAATAAGACCTGTGCTTAATTTTAAAAATGAAACAAAACTCAAATACCTTGTTGAGTTTGTCGTTTCGGGATTCATCTCGGTTTATGTCCGTTGGTTTAATGACGGCTGTGCAGAAAGCTCCGAAAAGCTTGCAGACGCTGTCAACGAGTTCGTTCTCGGAGCATTGTCCGAATATGTTCGCCCGAAAAGCTGATTAACTCATTTTCCAATGAGCCTTAGTAATTGCCTCGAATCCTTTGGGGGAGAGAATAGGCTTTGAAATTTTTTTCATTGTTTCATCGCAAAGACAGCGGTTTTCGCAGAATTCCCTGCCTGCCTCCGTGATTGAATCAAGGTATGCCTTTCTCTGCCTTTCAGCTTTTTCTGCAATAAAAAGCTCGCCCTCGGGACATTTTATCATCGTGTAATTGCCGTTACCGCAAATCAAATCAAGCTGTTTTATAAGTGCGGGATACATCGGTTCGGCACTCACATAGCCGCAAGTTGTAATAACCAAAAGCCTCTTTTCGTGCATTGCTTCATCACGCAGTTCATGGAAAGAGGCTTCTTTGTCCTCGGCAACATTTCCCGAATAGGGGAGCATATACGGCAAACATCTGTCGGTTAATGCTTTCATCTGTGACGGCATACCGAAAAAGTAGAGCGGAAAGCTCTCAATGATAATATCGGCAGAATTAATCTTTTCGTAGATTTTCTGCATATCGTCCTTTATAACACATTCGCCGGGTGTTCTGCTCCAACACGAAAAGCAACCCATACACGGCTTGATTGTTTCCTTTTTAACCGTGATATATTCAACTTCCGTATCGGCTGAAAAGCGTCAAGAAATGCTTTTGTAATGTTGAGAGTATTGCTTTTTTCGCCCTTTGGACTACCGTTTAATACGAGAACCTTCATAATCACTCCTGTGACGGCTTGTAAACCGCATTTTTATCCATTGTGGTAAACAAAAGATTTCCTTTTGCTCTCACTTCACCGTCAACCTTGATGACACATGCAAATTCAAATGCCGACTTTGTTGACATTGTAACATTTACGCTGATAATAAGCGTATCACCCGGAATAACGGGGCGGAGCATTTTGAAATCTTAACCTTGAGAAGAACATATAACTTGTCCTCCTCAACGCTTTCGGGAGCAAATACAAGACTGCAAAGCTGTGCTGCAGATTCAATGAGCAATACTCCCGGCATAATCGGTGTGTCGGGAAAATGACCTGCAAAATACGGCTCGTTCACCGACACATTTTTTATACCTGTTGCCGAAACATTCGGCTCAAGCTCGGTCACCCTCTCAATCATCTGAAAGGGTGGTCTTTGTTTTATTCTTTGATTGATTTCAAGCAGATTCATCATAAGCTGAGTCCTCCGTCAAGCACAAGCACCTGACCTGTCATATATGAAAAATCGTCACTGCAAAGCTGTCCAACGACATTTGCGACATCCTGAACTGTGCCGAATCTCTTTTCGGGAATAGCCTCAAGATACTTTTTTTTGCAATTCTTCGGGAATGCCGTTCATCATTTCGGTTTCGATAAAACCGGGTGCAACTGCGTTTACTCTGATTCCGTACTTTGCAAGTTCCTTTGCAAGCGTGTGAGTCATAGCGTTTACCGCACCCTTTGTTGCACTGTAAACCGACTGACCTTCAACTGCAAGAACAGAGCTTACGGAAGAAATGTTGATGATGATTCCGCTCTTTTTGCGGAGCATTTTAAGCGATGCCTGTCTTGCACAATTGAAATATCCTTTGATATTAATGTCAAGACTTCTTTCAAGCGACTCGTCTTTAATCATCAAAAGGTAAGCGTCGTCAACCACACCTGCGTTGTTGACAAGCACATCAATTCCGCCGAAGTCCTGCTGAATACTGCGGAACATATCCTTTACTTCGTCAATATCTGCCGTGTTTGCCTTGTAGGCAACGGCTTTTCTGCCGAGTGATGTAATTTCGTCAACAGCCTTTTGAGCCATTTCTAAATTTGAATTGCAGTTCACGGCAATGTCATATCCAAGCTCTGCAAGCTTTAAAGCGCAAGCCTTGCCAATGCCCCTTGATGAACCTGTTACAAGAGCGGTTTTGCTCATATTTACCTCCGATTTTTACGCTTTCTTCAGAATTACGGCAGAGTATGTTCCGCCCGCACCCATTGAAAGAGCAAGTCCGTATTCGTAATTTTTCTCGCTGTCAGAAAGAAGCTCAGCCGCATATGCCGCTGTCATTGCACTTGCTGCGGCTCTTGCATTGCCGATTTCCTGCGATACATCATAGCAGGGCATAAGCGTCTTGATAATCTTCCTGTCGTCACAGCATACAAAGTCGATATTGTCTGCCTCAATGCCGGCATTCACACAAGCCTTTTCGATAACCTCAACAACAGCCTTGCTGTCAACCTCTGAGTTGTCATAAGATACAGGGCGGTGAGCCTGTGCATAACCCTTAATTTCTGCATACTTGCGTGCATTTCTGCCGTTTGCACTTTCTTCTGTTTCAAGAACGAGAGTTACAGAGCCCTCACCGAGCGGTTTTTCAAGCAATTCGGCCTTTGTATAGAGTTCAAGGTTTGTCTTTGTATTTTCATCGGTACCTGCGGCAAGCATAACGCTTTCGTTGCCGTCTGCAAGAATATCAGCGGCATAGCAAATACTCTGCAGTCCTGCCTGATTGCCGTTTGCAACAGTTGCGTTGTAGCCCTTGATACCTGAGAAAATGCTCAGATAACCGCCTGCGGCATTGTAAACCGTATTCGGGAATGAAAAAGCACTGCCCTTTTCGGTACCTCTTGTGATTGCCTTTTTCTGGAAATCAACAATTTCGGTCATAGGCCGTCAGCTGTGCCGATTACAATACCTGTTTTATATTCGTTGTCTTTGTCAATTTTAATGTCAGCGTCTGCAAGTGCGTCCATACCGCTCAAAAGCTGGAGCTGGCTGAAACGGTCAAGCTTTCTGTAAAATGCAACCTTGATTCCGTGTTTGTCATAATCTTCGGAGGTAAGGTTGCAGTTAAGGCTGTGTTCGTCAGTCCTTGTGCCTGTAAGCTTTGAAATGCCCGTAATGTAAATTTTTTCATTTTTACTGTTGTCGGGAATATCATGCTCGTTGTCCGAGAAAATGATGCTTGCGTTGTTGCCGCCGAATGCAAATGAGTTTGACATTGCATAGTGAACATCTTTTGTGTGGCTCTTGTTCGGAATAAAGTCAATGTTGCCCGCCTTTTCGGAAAGCACCTTCAAATCCTCATCGGAGTAGCCGATTGTAGGCGGAACGAGGTTTTCTTTTATTGCTTTTACGGAAAATACAGCCTCAATTGAGCCTGCCGCACCGAGGCAATGACCTGTCATAGATTTTGTTGAGCTGACAGAAAGGTGGTCATTGCCGTCAAAAAGTGTGTGAAGTGAAAGAAATTCAGCCTCGTCATTTTTGGCAGTACCAGTTCCGTGTGCGTTTATGTAGTCGATATCGTCAAAACTAAGAGCAGAGCTTTCAACAGCCCTTCTGATTGCACTCATCTGACCTTCACCGTCGGGACGGGGTGCGGTAATGTGGTAAGCGTCACTGCTTACACCCGAACCGAGAATTTCACAGTAAATCTTTGCGCCTCGTTCAACAGCGTGTTCGTAGCTTTCAATTACAAGAATACCCGAACCCTCGCCGAGCGTGATACCTGTGCTGTGATTGAACGGGGAACAGGCGTTTTCGTCAAGCGCATGGAGAGCGTGGAAACCGCTGAATGCAAGTGAAGAAAAGCTGTCCGAACCGCCTGCGATGAACACATCACCCTTGCCCTCACGGATAAGGTCACAGGCGTAGCCGATGCTCATTGTGCCTGCCGCACAAGCGTTGACGATGTTTGCGGTAATGCCTCAAGTCCGAAATGAGCGGAAACATTGTTGGCAATTGCCGAAGCGCCCATTTTGAAAATATCTTCTTTTTTACCGCCGTCACCCTTGATTTCGTCTGTGTAATATTTGTCAATGCTTGCCGCACCGCCTACACAACTGCCAAGAATAACACCGATGTTCTTTTCGGATGCGTCAATGTTTGCATCTTCAAAAGCCTCGTTTGCGGCATGAATACAGAGAAGGGAAGAACGGTCATAGTTTTCGGGAGAAAGCTCTGACGATGCCTTGTCAACCTCTGCACCCTTGTGTGCATAACAGTTTGAGGTGTCAACCGACTTAACCTCATCAATGCCGGAGTGACCGAGTGTTACGGCGTCCCAGCAATCCTTTACATTGTCACCGACACCGCAGATAAGTCCGAGTCCTGTGACAACACATCTCTTTTTGTCAGCCATATTAACCCTGCTTGCTTTCTACATATTCTGTAAGTGCTCTGATTGATTGGAAGTGCTCACGGTCTGCACCTGTCATATCAATACCGAAAAGTGTGTCGATGCCTGCAACGATTTCGATTGAGTCGATTGAGTCAAGACCGATTTCGTCACCGAAAAGCTCTGAATCGTATGTAAGAATGTTTTCGGGAATTCTAAGGTTTTCTACGAGCATTTCCTTAATCTGATCTGCAATAGCATTGTTCATTTTAATTACCTCACTTAAAATTTTGATTTTTTTGATTTTATTATAAATTTTCCGAAGAAAAATCTTCTTTGTAATAAACCTTGCCTTTGCCGTATTTTTCTTCAAGCTCAAGATAAAGCTTTTTGACCTGCTTTTCGGCTTCGACACTAATTTCTTTTGCATATTTTGAGTAGCGAACATTTTCGGGACATTCGGATTTTATCGGATTGCCGATTAAATTTTCTGCCTTTTTCCGAAAAGAATTTTATACTCACCCAAAGATGCAATCGGGATTATGTCAAGACCTTTTTTTGCCGCAAGCAATGCCGCACCGGGCTTGAACGGGAGCATTTTGCCCTCTCTTGCAATTCCGCCCTCGGGGAAGATAAGCATTGAATATCCGTTTTTAACCGCACCCTCACTTTGTGCATACCAGTTTGTGTCCATGGTGTCAAAGTCAACGGGAATACTGCGGCAAATTCGGATAAACGAGCCTGTTCCGCTCTTGTCGTACCAGCTTTTTTTAACAAGCATATACGGCTTGTATCTGCTGAGTACAGAGCTTATCACAACTCCGTCAAAGTGGTGAGTGTGGTTGCATACAAACACAACAGGCTTGCCCTTGAGGCTCTTTTTAAGGCTCTTGTCCTTCCATTCAACCTTTGGGCGAATAAGAAGATGCACAAGACCTTTTACAAATTTTATGAATGCAAGCTGTCCTGCATTTTTATGATAATTGTACTCCATACTCTTTACCCTCGTTTTTTTAAAATATTATATTTTTATTTAAAAAAATTCAACGGTCAAATGAATTTTGTGTGTGTCTTATGCAACATTCTGTCGAATTTTGTGGCATAAAATATATGGGAATTATTATGGAATATTTTTCCTTTTAGCTTTTTTACAAATGTTGACGGCTGTTGTTTATGGTGATATAATCATAGAAAAGAATTTTGCCTTTGAATCAAGGTAAACAAAGGAGAAACCTATGAAAAAAGTAATTTTAACAGGTGACCGTCCTACGGGCAGACTTCATGTCGGTCACTATGCAGGTTCGCTCAAGGAGAGAGTAAAGCTCCAGAATTCGGGCGAATATGATGATATATACCTTATGATTGCAGACGCTCAGGCTCTTACCGACAATGCCGAGCATCCCGAAAAGGTAAGACAGAATATTTTGCAGGTTGCGCTCGACTACCTTGCCTGCGGAATAGATCCGAACAAGTCAACAATTTTTGTTCAGTCAATGATTCCCGAGCTTACAGAGCTTACTTTCTATTATATGAACCTCGTAACCGTGTCCCGTGTTCAGCGCAACCCCACCGTTAAGGCAGAAATTCAGATGCGTAATTTTGAGGCAAGCATTCCTGTGGGATTTTTCTGTTATCCAATCAGTCAGGCGGCTGATATCACGGCATTCCGTGCAACTGCCGTTCCTGTCGGCGAGGATCAGCTTCCGATGCTTGAACAATGCAAGGAGATTGTTCACAAGTTCAATTCCGTTTACGGCGAAACTCTTACGGAACCGCAGATTATTCTTCCGAGCAACAAGCTTGTCTGCGACTGCCCGGTATTGACGGCAAGGCAAAGATGAGCAAATCACTCGGCAACTGCATCTATCTTGCAGAAGAACCCGAGGATATCAAGAAAAAGGTTATGTCAATGTTTACCGACCCGAATCATCTTCGTGTTGAGGATCCCGGCAAGGTTGAGGGCAATCCCGTGTTTATCTATCTTGACGCATTCTGCCGTGATGAGCATTTTGCGGAATTTTGGAATGATTACAGCTGTCTTGACGAACTCAAGGCTCATTATCAGCGTGGCGGACTCGGTGATGTCAAGGTTAAGAAATTTCTTAACAATGTTATGCAGGAGGAGCTTCGTCCTATTCGTGAACGCAGAAAAGAATGGGAAAATCATCTTCCCGATGTTCTCGATATTCTCAAAGAGGGCAGTAAGGTTGCAAAGGAAACTGCCGCAAAAACACTTGAGGATGTCCGTCATTCTATGAGAATCGATTATTTTACAGACAATAATCTTCTTAAATAATTTAAAATTCGATATGTAAAATACAGGTCGGAAGGACAGAAATCAAAAATTCTGTTTTTCCGATTTTTCTTATGAAAAAATTATTGAGAATTAACTCAAAATTGTTGAAAAAATAAAAATATTATGCTATTATTGCGTTAAAACACCCCGTTTTAAGGAGGATACATTATGATTGACGCAAGAAAGCATACGCTTGATTCTGTTAAAAAGCTGACCGATTACAGCGATTTTAACCTTTATAAAATGGATATATGCTACGATTACAGCATTGATAAAATCATTGACAGAGGGATTTTTGATGATGAATCGGCTCTCGGTGCAATTTTGCAGGAGATTCTGCCCGATTATCCCGTCAATCTTAAAATGCCGAATTTCGGGTGCAGTGCCTTTACAATGAAAAATCCCGACAGCGTAATGATGGGGCGAAACTATGATTTTAAGAACGACACCTCGTCAATGCTTGTGTATTGTTCGCCAAAGGACGGCTACAGGTCGGTTGCGTTTGCGGCACTTGATAATGTAGGTGCAAACAACCCCGAGTTGAGTGATGAAACAAGGCTTGCAACCTTGCTCTCACCGTTTATCAGCCTTGACGGAATCAATGAAAAGGGCGTGTCAATCGCAGTTCTCACACTTGACAGCAAGCCGGTTCGTCAGCAAAGCGGAAAGCCCGTTATCGCCACAACGCTTGCAATCCGTCTTATACTTGACAGAGCTTCGTCAACCGAAGAGGCGGTTAAACTTTTTGAAAAATACGATATGTTCGCCTCAAGCGGAAGAGATTATCACTTTTATGTTACCGATTCAAACGGTGACGGCCGTGTTATTGAGTACGATTGCAACAGCGATGACCGAAAGCTTGTTGTTACAAAGTCGCCTGCCGTTACAAACTTTTTTGTGATGTACAAAATTTTGTAAAGCCTTATCAGAAAAACGATGTTTACGGTCACGGCAGAGAGCGGTATGATAAGATAATTAATGTTCTTGAAAAGAATAATAGTTACACAAAAGAAACAGCATGGGAGGCTCTTGTTTCGGCATCACAAGCACCGAATCCGAACGATATAACAAGCAATACTCAATGGTCGATTGTTTATAACAACACAAACCTTACCGCTGATATTTCAATCCGCCGAGATTGGAACACGGTGACAAAATATTCGCTAAAAGAAAATAAAATTACGAAATAAAAAAAGGGAAGAAACCGAAAAAAGTTTCTTCCCTTTTATAATGTCCGATTCAGTTTTTGCCGTGCAGCATAACATCCGCCGTAAAAATTCCGTTTTCGTGAGAAAATCTGCAATAACCGCCGTCTTTTTCGGCAATTCTGCGTACCGACTGCGTACCGATACCGTTACCGTTTCGCTTTGACGAACCGAAAAATCCGTCCTTTTCGGTAATCTCTCCGTTGAAAGCATTCTCTACGGAAATAAGCAATATCTTTTCGGAATGCGGACGGGCATACATTTTAATCTGCCGTTTATCTCTGTCAAGCTTCATGCTCGCCTCAAATGCATTTTCAAGCAAATTTGCGATTACAAGACAGATATCGGATTCCGAAACTGTCAACTTTTCGGGGATGTCAATTTTTAGTTTAAACGGAATACCATTGCTCATGCATTTTGAATAATAATGTCCGATAATCGCATTAACAGCGTGGTTTTTACAGAGTACAAGCTCTGTGTCGGGAATATTCTGCGATGCTGACGAAAGGTATTTTTCAAGTTCTTCCCAGTTCTTTTGCTCAGCAAGAGCATTAAGTACGGCAAAGTGATGTCGCATATCATGCCGTGCCTGACGGGTTTCTTCAATAGCGACTTTTAATGCGTCATACTGTGCCTCTGCATATTCAAAAATTGATTTTTCTGAGCAAGTTTGTTATTGCGGTTCAGACTTTTTGCAATAAAATACAGCAAAGCGTAGAAAATGAGCAACAGCACAAGAAGTGATACGCTGATAACAATGTAACCCTGCATAATTCTTCCTGTATGGAGAATGTTAGGATTCCATGGAATTATAAAAAAGTTGAGCAAGATGAATATTATCGGTAAAATCCAGAATACATACCATGTCTGGGCAATGTTTTCATCATCGAGCAGTTCACTCACACCGCGTGTTGCAGGGTACCATGCAAGAATTACAAACATCCAGCATAGAATATTAAACAGCACAGCCGATTTAATTTCAAACCACGGCGTTGTGTTCTGCGGAAATGTTATCGAATCAACCGCCCGTGTAATGCTCGCAATGCAGGCAAACACTCCGCATACCGCAAGTAACACACTCACCGATTTCCACATGGATGTTTTGAGTGAACAACAGTATGCTGCCGAAAGAGCAAGCACTATCGGTATTGCAAGCACAAACGATTTCAGATTGTATCTGTAACAAACAAAACCACACAATATACAAAGGCACACAAGTGATAAATCATCACAGGAAACAGCCTGAGCTTTGATAGTTTGAGATGTTTTTTTATCGGAAGATATGCAAGTACAACACCGGGGATGATTGCACCGAGTTCAATCATCGGGCAGAAAACATTTGTCAATGCAAATCCCTCCTGCCGAAAATATATTCGCCAAAGGTACTTTTTGCGCTTTTTACAAGACTTCGACTTATGGAGATTCTTTCACCGTTGTCAAGAACAAATTCATTGCCGTTATATCCCTGATGTGTTCAAGATTTACTATGATTCCTCGGTTGCACACAAAGAAATTATCTCCGTCATCAAACAGCATTACAAATTCGGCAAATGTACTGCGCACAGACTTTTCGGATTTGTCCGTACAATGAATATGTATGCAGTGCTTAAAATGCTCGGCATACAAAATGTCGCAAAGCTTTATACGCAACAAGTCACTTGCAGAGGGTATTTCAATGTATTTTTCTTCAACGAAATTTTCTGCGAAATCTCATCAAGCAACATATCAAGCTCTTCATCGCTGTACGGCTTCACAAGATAGTGCAATGCCCGAACCCTAAAACCTTCAAGTGCGTGGTCGGTTGATGTGGTTGTGAAAACAAGCAGACAATCTTTGTCAAACTTTCTCAGCTTTTGTGCCGTATCAATTCCGTTTTCCTTTTCCATATATATATCCATAAAAACAAGGTCAAATCTGTTCTGCATTGCATCATTCAGAAAATCCGTTCCGTTACCGTATCCGCAAATTTCAATATCATATGACCTTGAAAATGAGCTTTGAGAAAGTCTTTTGCAAAGTTCATTTCGCTCATTTTCGCAATCATCAACTATTGCAATCCTCATACCGTACCTCCTGCATAATTATCACTCTTATTGTATCACATAATATCGCAAATAGTGACTTTAATTTGCATTTCGTGACAAAAATTTTCACTTTGTGCCAAATGTATGGACTAAATGACAATTATTTATTATAATTCAGCTTAAACCAAAAAATCATGCACGGATAGAAACACGGAGGAAATATTCTATGATTAACAAAAAGAAAACGGGACTTTGCCTTGCTTTGGCGGCAACATTGATTGCCTCGTCTGCACTTTGCGGATGTCAGCAGAGCGACAGCAGTACATCCGCAAAATTCAACAGCGATGTAAAGGATGCGTCAAAATATACGGCTGACGAAAACGCACAGGTGTATAAGACCCTTGACTTTTCCGATGAACAGGAAAAGGAATTTGCAAAAAAGGGCTTTATAACAGCACCCGACAAACTCGAAATCAAAACCGAGAATGGTACTGTTGCATGGAGCCAGACAGCATATGACTTTATCAGAAACTCGTCAACTCCCGACAGTGCAAACCCAAGCCTTTGGAGAAACACGGAGCTTAACTCGCTTTATGGACTTTTTGAAGTTGTTGACGGTGTTTATCAGGTCAGAGGCTATGATGTTGCGAATGTAACCTTTGTAAAGAGCGACAACGGCTGGATTGTTTTTGACTGTACAACAAGCTCCGAAACTGCAAAGGCGGCGCTTGAACTGCTTGAATCTAAGTTCGGCAAGGCGCATATTGCCGCTGTTGTTGTAAGCCACGCTCACATTGACCACTACGGCGGTATCGGCGGACTTATTGACGAAAAGAATGTTGCAGATTCATCACTTCCGCTTGATGAACAGATTAAGTCCGGCAAAACGCTCATTATCGTTCCCGAAGGCTACGAAAAGGCTGTTATGGAAGAAAATGTTTTTGCAGGAAACGCAATGAAACGCAGAACCAACTTTCAGTACGGATCATTGCTTGATAAGGGCGGTAAGGGCAGTTTGTCGGTAGGTATCGGTCTTACCCCTTCAAGCGGCACAACAACATACATTTCACCGTCTTATGAGGTAAAGAAAGCTACCGAAACCATCAAGGTTGACGGTGTTGAAATGGTGTTCCAGCTTACTCCCGACACAGAATCGCCTGCGAGATGAACACCTACCTTCCAAAATACAAGGCTTTGTGGATGGCTGAAAACTGTTCCGGCACAATGCACAACCTCTACACACTCAGAGGCGCAGAGGTTCGTGACGGCAATGCGTGGGCGCAGTACATTATGGAGGCAAAGGAGCTTTTCGGAGATAAAGCCGAAGTAGTTTTCCAGGCTCACAACTGGCCTCATTGGGGCAACGATGTAATCAATGACTACATGGCAAACACAGCCTCTGTCTATAAGTACATATTCTCACAGACACTTATGTACATCAATCAGGGCTATACATCAACCGAAATTGCCAACATGATTGAACTTCCCGATGAACTCAACAAGATTTGGTACACCCGTCAGTATTACGGAACTCTCAAGCACAATGTAAAGGCGGTTTATCAGAAGTATATGGGTTGGTATGACGAAAACCCCATACATCTTGATGAGCTTGAACCGACAGAATATTCAAAGAAGCTTGTAGAGTATCTCGGCGACACAGACAAGGTTCTTGAAATGGCTAAAAAAGACTTTGACAAGGGAGAGTATCAGTGGGTTGCACAGATTACGAACACACTTGTATATGCAGATCCCGAAAATAAAGACGCCCGCTATCTTTGCGCAGACGCACTCGAACAGCTCGGCTATCAGGCTGAAAGCGGTGCATGGAGAAACGCTTATCTTACAGGTGCTTATGAGCTTCGTAACGGTACAAAAAATTATCCGAATTCCGAAGGTTCAGGTGCAACAGCTCTCGGTATGAGTACCGAAACAATGTTGGATTATCTCGGAATCTGTCTTGACGAAAAGAAGCTTGAAGATCAGAACCTTGTAATCAATCTTGAAGTGACCGATAAAAACGCAAAATATCTTCTTCGCATAAATCACGGTGTGCTTATCTATTCACAGGAAAAGTGGAGCGATAAGGCTGACGCAACAATCAAAACCAAGAGCGCAGGTATTCTCGGCATTGCACAGAACAATCAGAAACTTATGGATGCCGGCATTGAAAAGGTTGAGGGCAACAGTGACATCATCAAAACCATTACATCAAGCGTTGCCGAATTCCCGTTGTATTTCAATATTATTGAACCCTAATTAAAGCATGAGGTGACTATGAAAGTATTTAATTGTATTTTCGGCATATTGTCGATAATCGGTGCGATTTATTGTATGTTCTATCCGGGACTTACCTTCCTTAATACCGGTTGGATAGTGACAATTCTTCTCGGAGTATGGGGAATATGCTCCGTGATTGACTACTTTGCAAAACGCAAAAAGGCAAAGGCTGAACAGAGTGAAGCAATAATGGGAACACTCGGTCTTGTTGTCGGCATTGCAGCGGCAGTAATTTCAATTCTTGCTATGTTTATGCCGGGCATAAGACTTATGTTTGATGTTATCATTCTCTGCATTTTCTCAGGCTGGCTTGTAGTGGACGGTATCTCGTCCGTTGCAATGTCACTCAAGGTCAAAAAAGCATCTTCCTCAGGTGCATGGCTTATTCCGCTTTTCTGCGGAATACTCGTCATAATCGGCGGTATCTACGGATTTTTCCACCTTATATTTGCCGCACAGACAATCGGATTTATGATTGGTGTCCTTTTGTCAATCTACGGTGTAAAGCTTATTCTTTCGGCATTTGAAAAGCCGAGCGTGTAAGATACTTATCTTGTTTTCTTCTCTTTTTAAGAAAAGTATGATAACCCCAAAATCCCGAACCTTCAGAGTATTGCATCTTTGAGGGTTCGGGGCTTTATGAGGAATCAAAAACAGAGGTGTCATTTTTCTGTTTGATGCATAAAATATCAGTGTAGAAATTTTCTGTTAAATTTTGTTATTAAAATGCAAATTCAGTATTGACAAATGTATTTTATTATGATAGAATAATGCCTGTTGAGTGACATTGCTCAGTATTCGGCGACATAGCCAAGTGGTAAGGCACGAGTCTGCAAAACTCTGACGCCCCGGTTCAAATCCGGGTGTCGCCTCCAAAACGGAAAGCACTTCTTAACGGGAGTGCTTTCCAATTATAAAAATGTGGGAGCATAGCTCAGCTGGGAGAGCATCTGCCTTACAAGCAGAGGGTCACAGGTTCGAGCCCTGTTGTTCCCACCATTATATGCGGATGTAGCTCATCTGGTAGAGCGCACCTTGCCAAGGTGGAGGTAGCGGGTTGAGCCCCGTCATCCGCTCCATTAAATCAGTACAGTTGATGTACTGATTTTTTTATTTTACAGATTTTTTTTGCCAAACAAGGGGCTCGAAGGCGACCGTTAAGAAAATGCTCCGATGTAGCCTTGCGACCGCCGCCGGTGGCGGAAAGAGGGAGCAAAGCGCTGTCTGAAATAAGGAGCAAAAGGAAGCACATTTATGTGCAACGCATTGCGACTGTATTTCAGACGGTAAACCTTAAAATTAAGAGCGTTGATGAGGGTTAAGGTTACGCACAGCAAGCAGTTGGCGAGGCAGAAACCTTTGCATCAAACAATCCCCGTCATCCGCTCCATTAAATCAGTACAGTTGATGTACTGATTTTTTTATTTTACAGAATTTTTTGACAAATAAGGGGCTGTTTTTTAACAGCCCCTTTGATTGTTGTGTAGTTAATTATAGTGTTCCGAATAATGATGTGCCTTATCAAGAAGCATATCCTTAACCTTCATCAGCCTTGTACGACTGCTGCGGTCATTTTCTTCAAGTTTCATCGAAATATATTTGATTGTTTCCTGATATCTCGGAATCATAACATGCTCAAGCGAATTAACACGGCGGCGTGTTTTTTCAATTTCTGCCGACATAAGCTCACAGCTTTTTTCAATTTCAGCAAGCCTTATCAGGTCGGGCAAAAGCTCGTTGAGCGACATAACCGCATCATCAAGTTCAAACGAAGTAAACGCAAAACCGTAGGGAAAAATATCGCTCTCGTTGCTTGTTCGTGTGCTTGATGAAAACTGCGGAATATCAACGCTCATAACATTTTTTGAAGAAAGCTCAAGGTCAATTCTCTGCTTTGGTGACATCAGTGAGGCGTCCAGAGCCTCTTTTGACATAACCGCACTTGCGTTCACAAAGTGGTTGTTGCACTCTGCAAGCTCTCTTTCAATCTTCTCACGAAGCTCCTTGTTTTCTCTTACAAGGTCAAGAAATCGGCGCATCAGTTCGTCACGCTTGTCTTTTAACATTTTATGACCACGGGTAGCTGTTGCAAGCTGTTTTCTCAGCTTTGTCAACTGCATACGGGTGGGATTAACATTCATAACTGCCATTAGCAAACACCTTCAATGCGATTATTCTTTACCGTAAAACTCATCAACATATCGTCCTTAATTCGTTTAAGTTCACTTCTGGGAAGAATATGCAAAAGCTTCCAGCCGATGTCAAGTGTTTCTTCAATTGAACGGTTTGCGTCATAACCCTGTGAAACATACTCACGCTCAAATGCCTCGGCAAATTCAGCGTACTTTTTATCCATATCGGTAAGAGCCGCCTCACCGAGAATTATCATAAGTTCTCTTGCGTCTTTACCTCTTGCATAAGCGGCAAAAAGCTGGTTCATGGTTGCGGCGTGGTCTTTACGGGTTCTGTCGGGACCGATACCCTTGTCTTTAAGTCTTGAAAGTGACGGAAGAACATCAATCGGCGGAGTAATTCCCTTTCTGTAAAGCTCACGGGATAGGATAATCTGACCTTCTGTAATGTAGCCTGTAAGGTCAGGAATCGGGTGAGTCTTGTCATCTTCTGGCATTGTAAGAATCGGAATAAGAGTGATTGAACCCTCTTTGCCTTTAAGTCTGCCGGCTCTTTCATACAATGTTGCAAGGTCTGTGTACATATAACCCGGATAGCCTCGTCTGCCCGGAACTTCTTTTCTTGCGGCAGAAACCTCACGGAGTGCATCGGCATAGTTTGTAATGTCGGTCATAATAACGAGAACATGCATTCCTCTGTCAAATGCAAGATATTCAGCCGCCGTGAGCGCCATTTTAGGAGTTGCAATACGCTCAATGGCAGGATCGTTTGCAAGGTTTACAAACATTACGGTTCTGTCAATAGCGCCTGTTTCTTTAAACGACTGAACAAAGTAGTCGGATTCTTCAAATGTAATACCCATTGCGGCAAATACTACGGCAAACTGCTCGTCCTTGCCTCTTACAGCCGCCTGTCTTGCAATCTGAGCGGCAAGTTGGGCATGGGGCAGACCAGATGCCGAGAAGATAGGCAGCTTCTGTCCTCTTACAAGTGTGTTAAGTCCGTCAATTGCTGAAATACCTGTCTGAATAAATTCCTGCGGATAGTTTCTTGCGGCAGGGTTCATAGGTGTTCCGTTGATGTCAAGTCTTTTTTCGGGAATAAGAGCAGGACCGCCGTCAATCGGATTTCCAAGACCGTCAAATACTCGTGAAAGCATATCGGGAGATACGGGAAGTTCCATTGAACGACCTAAAAATCTTACCTTTGAATTTGCAAGGTTAATGCCTGCGGCTGATTCAAAAAGCTGAACAAGTGCGTTTGAGCCGTCAACCTCAAGAACCTTGCAACGGCGTGTTTCACCGTTCGGAAGTTCAATTTCGCCGAGTTCGTCATATGTTACTCCCTCAACATCACTTACCATCATAAGAGGACCTGCAACCTCTCGTATTGTGCGGTATTCCTTTGGCATCAGTCCTCACTCCTTTCAAGTACATCCTTAATTTCCGAATCAAGCAGAGCCTTGATTGACTCGAACTCGTCCCGAACCTTATCCTCGGGTACATATTTATATCTTCCTATGCGTTCACGAACAGGAAGGTTGACAAGCATTTCAATGTCTGCACCGTTTGCAAGAGCCTCTTTTGCTTTGTCATAGTAAGCAAGAATTGCACGCATCATAAGCACCTGCTTGCCGAGAGATGTGTATGTGTCTGTCGGGTCAAATGCGTTTTGGTGCAGATAATCCTCACGGATTGAACGGGAGGTTTCAAGCTTAAGTCTGTCGGGTGCGGAAAGTGCGTCCATACCGACAAGGTTTACGATTTCCTGAAGCTCGCTTTCTTCCTGTAATAATGTCATAAGTTTGCCACGAAGCTCCATAAAGTCGGGAGCGGCATTCTTTGAGAACCAATCTGCAAGTCGGTCTGTATAAAGCGAATAACTTGTCAGCCAGTTAATTGCAGGGAAGTGTCGTTTGTAAGCAAGGTTTGCGTCAAGTCCCCAGAATACCTTAACGATTCTGAGTGTTGCCTGTGATACAGGCTCTGAAATATCACCGCCCGGAGGTGATACAGCACCGATAACCGAGAGTGCGCCTTCCGTGTCATCACTGCCGTTTACGATAACACGGCCTGCTCTTTCATAGAACTGTGCAAGTCGGCTGCCGAGGTATGCGGGATAACCCTCTTCACCCGGCATTTCTTCAAGACGGCCGGACATTTCACGGAGAGCCTCTGCCCAGCGGGATGTTGAGTCAGCCATAAGTGCAACCGTGTAACCCATATCACGGAAATACTCGGCAATAGTAATGCCTGTGTAGATAGATGCCTCACGGGCGGCAACAGGCATATCGGATGTGTTTGCAATAAGCACGGTTCTCTCCATAAGAGAGTTGCCTGTGCGTGGGTCTTTAAGTTCGGGGAACTCGTTAAGAACATCGGTCATCTCGTTGCCACGCTCACCGCAACCGATATATACGATAATATCGGCAGCCGCCCACTTTGCAAGCTGATGCTGAACAACAGTTTTGCCCGAACCGAACGGTCCCGGAACTGCGGCTACACCGCCCTTTGCAAGCGGAAAGAGTGTGTCGATAGGTCTTTGACCTGTGGTAAGAAGAATGTCGGGGGAGAGCTTTCTTTTGTACGGTCTGCCCACACGAACAGGCCATTTTGTACACATATTAATCTCAATATTGCCCTTGTCTGTTTTGAGAACGGCAACTGTTTCGTCAATTGTAAAATCGCCCTCGCTGATGCTTTCAACAACACCGCCTGTTTTGTTCGGAACAAGAATTCTGTGAAGAACAGCGTGTGTTTCCTGAACAGTACCGAGTGTGTCGCCTGCCACAACTGTGTCGCCCTTTTTAACAAGGGGAGTAAAGTGCCACTTCTTTTTGTGATCAAGTGACGGAACATCAACACCTCTTTTGAGGTTTGTGCCGGCAACCTTCATAATCTCGTTAAGCGGTCGCTGAATACCGTCATAAATTGAACCGATAAGTCCCGGACCGAGTTCAACGGAAAGCGGAGCGCCTGTGGATTCAACAATCTCACCGGGTCCGAGTCCCGAAGTTTCTTCATATACCTGAATTGATGCCCTGTCACCGTGCATCTCAATTATTTCACCGATAAGTCGCTGACTGCTTACACGCACAACATCGAACATATCGGCATCACGCATACCCTCGGCAATTACCAGAGGGCCTGCTACCTTAGTTATAATTCCAGATTTCAAATTCTTACACCTCAATCATTGAAGATAATGTCCGAACCGACTGCCTTTTCAACGAATGACGACAGTCTTTTTATGCCGATTCCCGTATTGCCTTTTACACCGGGGATAGGAATAACGGCAGGAATGAGCCTTTCTTCATATCTTTTTCGCTCTTTTTCAACAAGTCCGAACATTTCCTCGGTAATAAAAATTACCGCATAGTTGTCACCGTCAGCAATCTTTCTGAAAAGATGCGGTGCGTTTTCGTTGTCATCACACGGATAAATGTCCATGCCGATTGCCGCAAAGCCCTTTATGCTTTCGCTGTCGCCGATAACGGCAATATTTTTAGCCATAAACTTCACGCAACCTTTCTTTTACGGTTTCATAATTTGTCTTGGTGCGGATTCCGCTTGCAATAATGTGAATAACTTTTTTCTCTGTTTCACTTGCAATCAGATAGCCCGTAATCGGGTCTGCACCGTCACCGCTTCTTTTGCATTTTTCTTTTGCAAGGCTCATAAGCCTGTTGTCAACAAATTTTTCAAATGCCGACGGAGAAACCTTGTACTCTTCAACAGCCTTGTTACAGCCGTATGCCGAGATTTTTGACAGCACATCAAGCGTCGGTTCAAGTCCCTTTACGCTTGCCTCAATAACCTTTGAACGGGGAAAGTCCTGCACATCACAGATTGCAATTTCAAGAAAATCTTTGTCGCAATCGGCTTTTGCACCTCTTATGGCTGTCTTTACATTATTATAAAATACTGTAGCTTTAAAATATTCGGACATAAATTCGCTGTCGGATTTTTCGGATGTTTTCAGAACAAGCTCCATAAAAGCTCTGTCAAGAACCGCATCGCTGAGTCTTGCGTCACCTGTGTGTGCAAGAATTTCATATGCCTTGTCACAAGAGGCGGAAAGTTCTTCGCCCAAAAGTGAAAACTTTCTGTTCTCAACCGCCTGTTTAAGCGTTTCTTCAGAGAAAGTACACGGCTTTACCAAAAGCTGTGAATACGGTCTGTTTGAAAGCGTTCCTTTTAAAACAGCTTTAAGGTTGTGAAGGTCGTTAAGATAGAAGAACGGTTTGAATATTGCAAAATCGGGTGCGGTTCTTTTAAGATATTCCCACACATTTTCGCTGTGTGATTTCAAAATATCTTCAATGTCATCACCCTCGCCGTAACCCTTGTCCGAGAGGTATCTGCAAAGCTCGTTCACATTTTCACAACCGAGCATATGCTCAATGTCGCTGTTTGTAAACAGATTTTTTTCTTTAGCACGGACGGAGCCGATGGAAAATTCATAAGATAATGCCATCATATTCCTCCCTATGCCTTAAAAAGTTCCTGATTTATAAAATCCTCGATAGCGTCACGCTTTTCGGACAATATTGCCGAGAAGTCCATGTTTTCTTCAATGTCACCGCATTTAAGAATAAATCCGCTTTCAATGTCACACGGCGTTTTTGAAAGCTCTGCTTTTACACCGCATTCTTCAAGCCTTGCAAGAAAATTCTTCGGAAGTCGGTTCATATCCTTTTCATTCAAAAGCACAACACCGCTCATTCCGTTTAACTTTTTTGCAAATGTGTAAATCAGTTCAAAGTAATCTTCATCGGGAAGATTTTTCATTTTATTAAGAATTTCACTGTATGTCTTGTCAATTTCTTCACGCCTTCTCTTTAGAAAAGCGTTGCGTGTTTCAAGGTCGCAACGGCTCTTTGAAGCCGCCTGCATCTGCTTGACCTTTGACTGTGCCTGTCGGCAATTTCGGCAGAAATCTTGTCGGCATCAAGCTTTGCCTGTGCCATAATCTGTGTGCATTTTTCATCGGTTTCAGCGTTAATTTTGCTGATTCTTTCGTCACAGTCAAGACTTATGCGATTTAAAATTTTATCACCGCTGCTCAAAGTGATTCCACCTTTCTTTCGTAATTTTCGTTAGTCGGTTATCAGATGTTAAGGTTTGGAACTGTGATAACAACGAGAAGTGAAACAATGAATGAAAGGAGAGCGTAAATCTCAACGAGAGTTACGGAAACCATAGCCTTTGAGAAGTTTGAATCGTCCTTTGCGCTGAGTGCAATACCCGAAACGGCTGCCTTGCCCTGTGCAAAACCTGAAATCATACCGCCGATACCGATAGCAAGTGATGCTGCAAAGTATGCAAGTCCCTGTCCGATTGTCGGAGCTGTGCCGCCGAGAACGCCGCCGCTTACGAGAATAAGGAAGCCTACGATAAATCCGTAAAGTCCCTGAGTACCCGGGAGAAGTGTGAGAACGAGCATTTTACCGAATTTTGATGAGTCCTCGGAAAGAACTCCCATAGCTGCCTGTGCGGCAGAGCCTACACCTCGAGCAGAACCTACGCCTGCAAGTGCTGTTGCTATTGATGCGCCTAAAAGTGCGAAAAATATTCCATTCATTTTGATTTGTCCTCCTGAATTTTAATATATTTACTGTTGAGCTTGAACGGCTTAAACTGTTTGCCGCCGCCCTCATAGAATTTTCCGAACATTTCAACATACTGAAGTCGCATTGTGTGAACATATGAACCGAGTGCGTTGAGTCCGATGTTGATTGCGTGTCCGATGATGAACACAATAATGAGTAAGATAATTCCAAACCAGCTCTTTCCGAACATGGTTGAAAGCATATTGAATACCTGAGCCATAACTCCCGTTGTAAGACCGAGAGCAAGAAGTCTAGAGTAGCTCAGAAGGTCACTGATGTAACCTGTAATGTCATAGAGAGAGGCAAGTCCGCCGATGACTTTGCCGAATCCCTTTTTGTTTCTGCCCTGTGTGAGAACAAGACCGATTGCGCAGAAAATCGCAATGCCTGCTCCGACATAGACGAGTGTCTGACCAAACGCCATACCTGCCGCCAAAACGGCAAATCCGATGAGCATAAGCATCCAAAGTCCCGTGTCAAAGAACGCTCCGCCGTAATCCTTCTGCCTGAGGCAAACATAGAATTTGCAGCCCATACCGACAAGAATGTGTACAAGACCGAATGCTATTGAAATAATCATCAGCATAAGTGCGTCCTTTTGCGGGTCAATTGTCGGCCACGGGAAGATTTGCTTCATCGTAATGTCTGCACCCGTAAAGTAGTTGTAAAGGGTTGCGGGGGCATCTCCGAAGAAGCTTGCAAAAACAAGTCCCCAGAAAAATGTTGAAATACCGCAGTACTGGAACAGCTTCAAGGTGTTTCGCATTTCCTTGTCAGGCTTGAACAGCTTTATTGCAAGTCCTGTTCCTATTACCATTAACAGTCCGTAGCCTGCGTCCGAGAACATCATTCCAAAGAAAAAGTAGAAGAAGAACGCAAGCAACGGCGTTGGATCAATATCGTCATGCGACGGGGGAGAGTACATATTTACAATGCTCTCTGCCGGTGCTGCAAAGCGACTGTTCTTTAGCTTTACAGGAGCTTTTTCCTCGTCAACATCGCCGAATTCAACATAGCATACAGAAACTCTTTCGCAAAGCCTTTCAAGCTTTTCACAGTCCTCCTCGGGAATATAACCCGAAATAACAAAAATATTCCGTGAATGCTGAAGTTCACCGATTACGCTGTATTTATCGGCTCTGATTCTGAAATAATCCTGTGTATCTTTAATATCTTTTCGTCTGTCTGCAAAGGAAATGATTTCCTTTTTTGCGTTTTCTGTATCATCTTCAAGCTTGTGACTTCTTTCAACAAGCTTTTTTGATTCCGCCAAAGGGGTAAGGCTTGAGTTCGTAACAGTTTTGCAAAACCGATATCACGCAGAGCATTTTCTGCAAGCTCCTTTTGGGCAATCGGTGCAAAAAGTACAATGCAGGTAAGCACTTCGTTTGCAAATTGAATTTCAAAATCAAATTCAAGCTTCGGAGAAGCCTCGGCAAGTGCCTCTGAAAGCGATACCTCGTTGTACTCCTTTTGAATTGAGCCTATGAAAACAGCCGTTGTTTTTGTGTCCTTTGCATTAAGCGGAATGTCAAGATTCTTCCACGGCTCAAGCTGTGCAAGAGCGGTTTTTATGCGAATCCGTTCCGCCGCATTATCGGCAATCTGTTTGTTAAGCTCACAAATTCTGTTGCACACATCAATAACTTCGCCTGCATTTGATGCGATAACTCCGATTTCATCGGGATCAATCTCCCGCCGTCCGCAAAATGCGGAAAGCATACTTTTCTTCTCGGGAGAGTTGCTGTCGAGAATTTTCAGAGCGTTTTCACTGAGAGTAACATTCCGCTCGAAAATCTGAATTTGTGAGGTCATATCAATCTTGCCGAAACCTTTTCTGCAGGTTTCGGTCTTTTCAATCTGAACCAAACCCGAATCCTGCAAATGTTCAAGAAGTCGCTTTCTGTCCTGTCTTAGGGCAATAATCCGAACCGACTTCATTTTAAGTTTTGCCAATTTCTATCACCACGCTTCTTTCATTGCAACCGTTTTAAAGAGAGAGCCTTTGTATAGCCCCGTCAATAACACGCTTGCGGTTTTTGTCTGCAGTCCGAGAGAGAATGTCGCACTCAAGATTTGCCTTTTCAGAGGCTTTCTCAAGCTCTTTTTTGCCCTCTTTCACAGTCTTTTCAAAAAGCATATCGGCATCCTTCTGTGCCTTTTCCTTTGCCGAAAGCACAACCTGTTTGGAATCTGCCTTTGTCTGTTCAACCCTTTCTGCTGATTCTGTTCGTGCATTTGCCTCACGCTGTCTGCAATCCTCTTCGGCATTGTAAATGGCGTCCAGCATATCTTTTGCCATTGTTATCCTCCTTTGTTAAAAAATTGCATAAAAATATTTATGAAGAATACACTATTTTGTTTATTCTATTCCTAGATTGTAGCACAATTATTTAAAAAAAGCAATCAACATACATTAAAGTTTGCCCAGTTTTTTATCATTTTCTTCCCTGTGACCGCATTTGCGAGTGGTTTTACAGCATTAATTTGCGATAAAAGAAAAAACACCGCATAATACGGGGTTTAAAAAATTAACTTGCTTATTATCTTACTTACTGTCTTGCTTACTGACTTGCTTATTATCTTGCGTGTTGTGGGTAAAACAGCGATATTTTAGTCTGTAAAACAGAAGAAAGCCGTCCCGAAAAAATTCGGAGCGGCTTTCAAAGCTACGGCTATTCGGCAGGCGTACAACTCTCCTGCATCTCTCGGGATTCCCCTGTCAGTACCATCGGCGTGTGGATCGTACGAAATCTTCCACCTCGAATAACTTCTAAATTTATTCTAACATTATTTTAATAAAATTGCAAATAAATCAAGGTTGAAATCCGATGCGAAAAGTTGTATTATGTGAGGGTAATAACAAGATGACAATATGCATGGAGGATTATGTATTTATGAAAGAAATCAAGACAAATGTAATGAGAATTTTAGACAAAGAAAAGGTTGAATATACTCACCATGAATATCCCCACGGCAAGGATGCCGTTGACGGAGTAACGGTGGCAACGCTTATGAATCAAAATCCCGATTATGTTTTCAAAACTCTTGTAACAAAGGGCATGGGCAGAGATTATTATGTTTTCGTAGTTCCTGTTGACCATGAGCTTGACCTTAAAAAATGTGCCAAGAGCGTAGGTGAAAAGTCGGTTGAAATGATTCCCGTAAAGGACATTACAAAGGTCACAGGTTATGTGCGTGGAGGCTGTTCACCTCTCGGAATGAAAAAGCAGTTCAAAACAACCTTCCACATTACAGCAGAGTCAATTCCGAAAATCATTGTCAGTGCAGGAAAAATCGGATATCAAATTGACCTGAAGCCCGAGGATTTAATCCGCCTTACAAACGGTCAATGTGCAGATATTGTAAAGGACTGACCTGATATTCAAAAAACAACACCCCCGACTGTGCCAAACGGTTAAGTCGGGGGTGTGTTTTATTAATATGATTTATTCGTCAATAAATTCAAGGTCTTTGTCACTTACTTTTTTGAGTTCCTTTTTATTGAACAAATCGTAAATAACGGGGACAATATAGAGCGTCATAAATGTTGCGTAGAGCAGACCGCCGATGCAGACAATTGCGATAGGCTGCATCATTTCTGCACCTGTGCCTATGCCGAGAGCCATAACAACAAGACCGAGAACTGTTGTGAGTGCGGTTATGAGGATAGGACGCATACGGGTTTTGCCCGCCTCAACAATTGACTCAATTCTTTCCTTGCCCTCAATACGAAGTTTGTTGATGTAGTCAACAAGTACGATACCGTTGTTTACAATGATACCGCAGAGCATTACAAAACCGACAAGCGATACAACGCTGATGTCAAATCCTGTGATTAAAAGTGCGAGGAAGCCGCCCGTGAATGCAAGCGGAATTGTAAACATAATAATGAACGGTGATTTAAGGCTCTGGAACTGTGCAACCATAATGAGGTAGATGAGAATAATGCCGAGCAGAAGCATAAGCATAAGCTGTGAAACTGCCTCCATTGTCATTTTGTCTGTACCTGCATAGTCGATTGAACAGCTGTTCGGGAGCTTGTAATCGTTCATTGCGGATTTTACATTGTTTGAAACAGATGTAAGTGTGTAGCCGTCCTTGACTTCGGCGCTGATTGTAAGATAACGCTTTTGATTTTCACGGCTGATTTTATCCATAGTTTCCGACTTTGAAATATCCGAAACAGAGGAGAGTTTAACTGTCTTTTCGTTACCGCTCTTATCCGTATAAGTTATGTCGAGGTCACGGAGATTTTTCGGAGTAATGGTTTCGCTGTCGTCCTTTACAACCACAACATTCATATCATTGCCGTCATCATTCGTAAGAGTGGCAGCGGTTTTTTCTGTTGAAATTGCAGCGGCAACCTGCTGATAAACCTGTGCAACGGTAAGTCCCTTTTCAGCGGCTTTTGACTTGTCAACAGTAACCTTGATTTCGGGAGAAACAGCACCGATGCCGTTGTCAACCGATGCAACGCCTTTAACCTTTTCAAGTGTCTTGCCGATATCCTCGGCAGTGCTTTTGAGTGTGTCAAGGTCGTCACCGTAGAGCGTAATCTGAACGGAACCGTCACCCATAAGGCTTGACATTGAACTTGAAGTGCCGCCGCTTACGGCAGCCTCACCGTCAAGGCTTTCAAGATCCTTTTCAATCTTCTTTGAAATCTCACCGCTCTGTTTTGTAAAATCATCCTTAAGAACGGCATATGCATAAGTGAGCCGGCATCATTTGACGATGAACCGCCTGTAAGTCCCATAAGACTTGACGAGTTGCCCACCATAACGCCTACGGTTTCAAACTGGTCATATTTTGAAAGCAAATCGTTGAGCTTTTCGCCCTCTTTAACAGTTTCTTCAAAGGTTGCGTTATCGTCAAGCTTCAATGATACCTGAATCTGTGTACTGCTCATATCGGGCATAAAGCTGAAACCTCTCATCAGACAAAGACCTGCACTTGTAAAGAGAAGTGCAACTGCAACGAGAATTGCAGGAACTTTGTGCTTTAATACGAAACGAAGTGAGCGTTCATATGCCTTCTTGATTTTTCCGTCCTTTGGAGCGGAATTAGGTTTCATCTTGCGGAGCATTCTCTGTCCCATGGCCGGAACAAGCGTCAGCGCAATAATAAGGCTTGCAAGAAGTGAATATGTAACCGTGAGTGCAAGGTCAACAAACAGCTGACGGGTGATGCCTTCAACAAATACAATCGGCAGGAACACGCATACTGTGGTGAGAGTTGACGCCGTAATTGCGCCGGCAACCTGTCTTGCACCGTTAAGTGCCGCCTTAATCGGCGAAACGCCCATACTTCTCAGTCGGTAGATATTTTCGATAACAACAACCGAGTTGTCAACAAGCATACCGACTCCTATCGCAAGTCCTGATAGCGAAATCATATTGAGTGTTACACCGCTGAAATACATAAGAACGATTGCAAACACAACGCTTATCGGAATTGAGCAGGCAACAATGAGCGTCGGTTTGATATCTCTGAGAAATAGGAAAAGTATGATAATTGCAAGAACCGCACCCATAAGAAGGTTCTGTAATACATTGTTGATTACAAGGTTAATGTAGTCACCTTCATTGTAAAGGTTTGTAAAGTGAAGTCCGTCAACCTCTTTTGAAAGCGAATCAAGCTTTGCGTTAATGTTTTCACAAACGGTAGAAGATGCTGTGTTACTTGACTTTGAAAAGCTCAATACAATACCGGGGTTGCCGTTGATTCTTGCAAAGGTTTCGTCGGAATTATCGGCAACAAAAACATCTGCAACATCTTTAAGATGAATAACCCCTATTCCGTCAATTCCTGTGTCAAAAAGCACAAGCGACTTCATCTCTTTTTCATCATTCACCTTGTCGCCGACACGAACCATAAATTTGTTGTTGTCATCATCGGTAACATAGCCTGCCGGCATTGAAAAGTTTTGTGCCGTTAGAATTGAAGAAATGGTATCAAGTGTGACCGTGTTGCTCACATCAGCCTTGCTTTTTGCCTCTTTCTTTTTATCTGCAAGTTCTTTTTCGGATGTTTCAATCTGCTTTTCTGCACTTGAAAGCTGTGTAAGTGCGCTGTTGAGTTCACTCTGTTTTGAAGTGAGAGTTGACATGGCAGAGGACATTTTGAAGTCCGCACTTGACTGTTGTTGTGAAATGAGTGCAAGAGCGGAATCAACCGAAACCGATTTATCGTCAAGTCCCGAAATTGCGTTATCAAGCTGTGCAATACCCGAGTTGATTTGTGAGATTTTCTCCGATATTTCACTTAATGCAGAATTGATTGCATCTCCCGAAGTTCCGAGCTTTTTAAGTGAAATTTCAACATTTTGAATTGCCTCTGCACTTTTGTTAATGGAATTCTGAACTGTCTGCATTGTTTTTGCGATATCGGGAGCTTTGATTCCGTAAGGCTCAAGCACCTTGTTAAGCTCGTCAATCTGCTGTTGAAGTGCCTTGTATTCCTCGCTGTCGGGCAGTGCATCATTCATTTTCCGAACAATTTCCTGATACTGTTCGTTGAATTTTGAAAGCTGTTCAAGCTTTTGCGTAAGCTGTGACTGTTCGGAAGTCAGCTCATCATAGGTAGTTTTCAGTTCAAGCAAACCCTGATAAGCGGTTTCGAGCAAAGTCTTTGTTGAAGTGAGGCTTGCCTTTCGGTCAAGCAACTGCATCTTTGCCGACAAAAGCTGTGTTTTACCGCTTTCAGCCTTGTTCTGTGCATCGGCAAGCTGTTTTGAAACAGCCTCCTGCTGTGAGTTGATTTGCTCAATTGAAGATGAAACAGTACCTGACCGTCCTTGCTTTGCCGATATTATCCTGCAATTCCTTTTTAGCCTTGGCAATTTTGTCCTCCGCATCACCGAATTGATTATCGAGTGCAGCGGAAATCTTCTTATTAAGCTTGTCAAGCTTATCCTGTGAAAGTACGACATTTTCCTGTTCCGTAACAATGCCCTTGTCAGAAACAGAGGCAACACCGTCAATGCCTTCAAGCTCATTCAAAAGTTCGTTTGTGACATAATCCGAAAGCTCTGTCTGCGACTTGCCTTCAAAGTCAACCGCCGTCATTGCAACTGGGAGAATGTTCGGATTGATTTTGATGAGGTACGGTGTTCCGACTCCGTCAGGCCAATTGCCCTTGATTGTGTCAAGGCTTGAACGCATATCAACAGTTGCGCTGTCCATATTTGTGCCGTCCTCAAATTCTATCATCAAAAGTGAATAGTTGTCCGATGAGGTAGAGGTGATCTCCTTAACACCGTCAATTGCCGACATCGACTGTTCAAGAGGCTTTGAAACCGTTGTTTCAACCGCCTCGGGCGTCTGACCTGCGTAGGTGGTCATGATAACGGCATAGGGAAAGTCCATATTCGGTAAAAGGTCGGGCGTCATCTTGAAAAATGACACTATGCCGAGAACCAGAACAAGTACAACCGCAACCAATACCGTCATCGGTTTTTTTACGCTGATTTTAGATAACATTGATTACTCCTTTGTTTGTGCTTTTTATCTATGAGTATATTTCATATCAAATGCAATTTCTACCAACTTAGGTTTACATTTTCTGTTGAAATCGGCCGCAACCGGTTGCGTGAATATTAAACTTAATCTGCAATTGCACCTGTTTTGATAATTTCAAGTTTTCTGTGATACTCCCTGTGAACCTCGTCAAAAGGTTTTCCTATTACAAAAACATTGAACACGGCATTCTTCAGCACCTGAGTGAGAATCTGTGAAAGACACTTCACATCTTCATCTGAAGTATATTTAAGGTTACTTCTGTCAAAATTGTTTGTAACGCTGACAAGCTCTGCAACGCCCTTGAAACGGTTGATAAAATATTCCGAAACAAGACTGTCATTTGCCTTTATATTTTTGATGAGATTCTTCATAATGATACTTTGTTTTGCATCCTTTGAACATTCGCATAGAATTTCAAAAAGCAAATCATAAGTTACAAATATGTCGCCGTGAGTGCGAGAGATAACCTCTGTGGCTTTTTCTAGCGAAAAGTTGATAAATGAGCGTGTCATAACCTCCACAAGGTCAACCTTATCGTCAAAGTACTGATAAAAACTGCCTCTCGAAATGTTTGCGTTCTTTATAATATTGTTTATGCTGACTCTCTCTCCCGACGAACCGGCAAATTCATTGAATATTGCGTCCGTGATTCTCTGACGCTTTTCTTCGGGAAGATTATAAAAGGTGTTTTTAATCATAAAAAATCCTCCAAAATAAATGTGACAGGCAGTCATATGACAACCTGTCACAATTTTAGCATTGTTTATTTATTGTGTCAATTAAATGTGTTTTAGATTTTGCACATATACGATCAAAAATCTTTGTGCATATTAACAACAAAATTAAGCTTTGCCTTTAAATTTTTCAAAAAGTCCTTTGCATCCGCTGTAAATATCGTTGTATGCCTGCTCAAAATCACCGCTGTACCACGGATCCGATACATCACGATTCATACCTGCAAAGCTCATCATCTTGCAAACCTTTCCGTCTTTGTCATCGCCGAAAATTCGCATAGTGTTTCTGATATTATTAGAGTCCATGCAGATGAAATAATCGTACTTGTCATAGTCGGATTTTTTGAGCTGAACAGCCCTCTTGCCGTCACAACCGATTCCGTGTTTTGCAAGCTCACGCTTAGCCGGCGGATAAACAGGATTTCCAATCCCGTTCCATATCTCCTCCGTACTCGTAGCAGATGATTTAATCACAAACCTGTCAGCAATCTTGCCCTTCTTAACCATGTTCCTAAATATAAATTCCGCCATAGGCGACCGACAAATATTCCCATGGCACACAAACATTATCCTTATCATAACAAAATTCCTCCCGATTTGCCGTAATATGCCGCTATGAATTTTGCAATATCTATATTTGAGTATGCTATTTTGTGTGTTGCTGTATTTTCACTATTCATCTTTATGTTCCCCTCAAAATGATTTTGAATTGTCGCTATAATATGCAATTTTACCTGTTAACCGAAAATTTCTTCGGGAGTGTGTCCCAGCAGAACATGGAGTTTGGCACTTGTGTACATGACTTTTTGACACAAATATTCAAGCTTTCGGTGACTGAATGCGATATCATCACGGTTGTAGATTCCGCTTCCCAGGATTACTTCGTATACAGATTCTTCGGAATTGTCGGGTTCAGTTGCAAAACAAATCATAATATCGTTCGCATAATCGTCTGCGTCCTCTTTTGAAAGTCCTGTTTCATTTCTTAAAAACGAACGCATTTCAAGAAAATCGGGAGTCTTTTTAAAATAACAGTCATCTTCATATCTGAAAAATTGCTCTTTGTCAAGGACGCAAAATTTCTTTTCGATTTGACGATATTTCAGCATTTCGTATTTATCAAGACTATCGTCATCAAATTCAAAAAAGTAAAGATATTCTGCAAGAATTTCCTGTTCAAGAGCAGGGGTTTCTGAGCCGTCATCGTAAATATCGTCCTGATTAAACACACAAAAATACTTTCCCTTAAAATTCATATTTTCAACAAATGACAGAAAATCTTCCTCGCTCACAGGCTCGTTCTGGCTGTTGTAAATTTTAAGAAGTTTGCCGATTTCGATAACTCCGTAAAGATTTGCCGCAGCCGCAAAATATCTGTATAAAAGGTCTTGTGTTTCCTTTGAAAGTGTGCATTCTGAAATTTTCATGTGTCTACATCAAATTATATCGTACTCTGACTTATATTGTCAGTTTATCATAATTAATCCCACATTTCAACAAGTCTGTGAACAATTTCAGATACTTGCCAGATGATTGACTTCTGAAAGACAGTTGCAGAGTGGTTTAGCACTGTGTATGTGGAAACTTTCAGGTTGCCGTGCAGAGGACTGTTGCACAGTAAATATAGCGGATTATATAGTGCCTTTTCACCTAAAATAAGCCATGGATTTCTTGCTCTGCTTTGCGGCGTTTTATTATATTTTATGACAAATTTTGCATAAAATAACCAAAATAGACTATATTTGATTATCACTTTAGTGAAAATAAATCATATCTATGGCAAAAATCTTGCGTAATTATTCCTATATTTTGTTAAAAAGCACTTTTTTTCAATTGTTTTTTCCATATTCTCCTCTTTTATTGCTTATTGATGCTTTCTGTGGCATAATTCTATAAATGTATTGCGTAAGTTAGTTTATGGTTGAGGAATATTAAATATGAAAGACAGGAAAAAGTCGATTTATAACAGAATTGTGAAAAGAATGCTTGATATTATCTGTTCACTTGCAGCGATAGTGTGTCTGTCAGTACTTTACCTTCCGATATGTGCCATAATAAAATGCACGAGCGAAGGTCCTGTTTTTTTAGACAGAAAAGAATAGGAAAAAACAAAAAATATTTCAATATTCTGAAATTCCGCACAATGAGAATTGATACTCCCAAGGATTGTCTTACACATCTTCTTAAAAATCCTGAACAGTATATAACTAAGGTGGGTGCGTTTTTAAGAAAGACAAGTCTTGACGAATTGCCTCAGATTTTTAATATTTTTAAGGGCGATATGTCGGTTATCGGTCCAAGACCTGCACTTTGGAATCAGGATGATTTGATTTCTGAAAGAGATGAGTACGGTATAAATGATTTAAAACCCGGCTTGACGGGTTGGGCGCAGATTAACGGCAGAGATGAGCTTCCTATCCCTGAAAAAGTTCAGATGGATAAGATTTATCGTGATAATGTCAGTTTTGTCTTTGATGTAAAATGTCTTTTTATGACAGTTGTAAGTGTGTTTAAGCATGATGGTGTAGTTGAGGGCGGAACAGGAGCAATTGCAGATGAAGAATAATCGTAAAAAAGTTATGATTCTTACTAATCACTCTTATATGCTGTATCGTTTCAGAAAAGAATTGATTGAAGAACTTATGAAAAATTATGATGTTGTTCTTAGTATGCCTTTTGTAGGACATCATGAGGATTTCATCAATATGGGATTGCGTTGTATTGAAACTAAGATGGAGCGCAGAGGGGTTAATCCGATTCACGATTTTTCACTTATGAAATTTTATAAAAAATATTACAGGAAGAAAACTCTGATTTGGTAATTACATACTCTATCAAACCAAATGTTTACGGTGGATTGATGTGTGAAAAGTTAAATATTCCGTTTTATGCGAATGTTCAGGGATTAGGAACGGCATTTCAAAAGCCCGGACTTGCTCAGTTTGCGACAGTTCTTTATAAAACAGCCTTTAAAAAGGTAAAAACGGTATTTTTTGAAAATCAGGTTAATGCAGATGAATTTGTTGACAGAAAGATTATTTCTGTCGAGAAAGAAACTATTTTGAACGGCGCAGGAATCAATCTTGAAATTTATGAGTGCAAGCCTTACCCAAAAAGTGATCCGCCGCATTTTTTGTATCTTGGCAGAATCATGAAGGAAAAGGGCATGGATGAATTATTTTCTGCGGCTGAGAAGCTTCACGATGACGGCTATAAATTTGTACTTGACCTTGTAGGCTTTTTTGAAGATGAATATAAGGAAAGAGTTGAGTTACTTGAAAGTAAGGGCGTTGTAAAATTCCACGGATTTCAGGAAGAACCAAGACCTTACTATGCGACCGCCGATTGTGTTGTAATGCCGAGCTATCACGAGGGTATGAGTAATGTAAATCTCGAAGCTTCGGCAACAGGCAGACCTGTCATTACCACCAATATTCCAGGCTGCAGAGAGTCAGTGGAAAATGAATATACAGGCTGGCTTTGTGAACCTAAAAGCATTGACAGCCTTTATGAAAAAATGAAAGCTTTTCTTGAAACAGATATTTCAAAACGAGAAGTTATGGGTAAATACGCCCGACAAAAAATGGTGGACGAATTTGATAAAAAAATCGTTGTAAACGATACAATAAAGGCTTTAAAACTTTAATTCTATAAAATGAAGGGTAATTGAATTTTATGTTAAGAATATTACATATTGTAACATACATGGGGCGTGGCGGTCTTGAAACTATGATTATGAATTATTATAGAAACATAGACCGTACTAAAATTCAATTTGATTTTCTTGTACATCGTCAGGAAAAGGCTGATTATGATGATGAGATATTATCTTTAGGCGGACATATTTATCATATGCCTATGCTGAATCCCTTTTCTAAGGCTTATTTTAATGCGCTTGATGACTTCTTTGATAATCATAAGTACGATATTGTGCATTCACATTTGGATTGCATGAGTGCATATCCTTTGAAAATTGCACAAAAATATGGCGTTAAGGTGAGAATTGCACATTCGCATAATAAAAGCAAGACAAAAATTTAAAGTATCCCATTAAGCTTCTTTCAAAACATTTAATTCCTAAGTACGCTACACATCTTTTTCTTGCGGTAAAGAGGCAGGAGATTGGATGTTTGGCGGAAATACATATACTGTCTTAAATAATGCAATTGACACTGAAAAATATCGGTATGACTGTCAAATAAGAAATCAAGTGCGTGACGAACTGAAAATCAGTAAATCTGATTTTGTAATCGGACATGTCGGAAGATTTAATCCACCCAAAAATCATTCGTTTTTGATTGATGTTTTTAAGAGTGTACATGATAAAAACAGAAATTCCAAACTGCTTCTGGTAGGAACAGGTAACGGACAGAGTAATATAAGAGAAAAAGTTGATGATCTTGGTTTATCGGATTCCGTGCTTTTTTTAGGAAACAGGGGAGATGTGAATAGAATACTACAGGCAATGGATGTCTTTCTGTTTCCGTCTTTGTATGAAGGATTGCCACTTTCAATAATAGAAGCGCAGGCTGCAGGATTGCCGTGTATCATTCTGACAGTGTTCCGTCTGAATGCAGAGTTACAGACCTTGCTGAGTCGTTAGATTTAAACTTGCCGATTGATAAGTGGGCGAATGCTGTCTTAGAAAAACAAAGTGCGATTAGAAAAAACACATATCAAGAAATCAAGAATGCAGGTTATGATATTGAACAAAATGCAAAACAATTAGAAAACTTCTATATAAAAAATATGAAAATTTGGGTGAAAGGAATTAAGTATGAAGCCAATATTGACTATTTTTACTCCGACATACAATCGTGCACATACAATTGGTCGAACGTATGAGAGTCTAAAAAAACAGAATTGTAAAGAGTTTATTTGGCTTATTATTGATGATGGATCTACGGATAATACTTCAAAGTTAGTAGAACAGTGGAAAAACGAATCGTGTGGATTTGAGATTCGATACATATATAAAGAAAACGGCGGTATGCATACCGCACATAATATTGCGTATGAGAATATAGATACAGAATTAAATATGTGTATTGATTCTGATGATTGTGTTGCAGAAGGAGCGGTTAAAAAGATTCTGGATAAATGGGAAAAAATTAAGAATGAAGATTACGCAGGAATCATTGGATTGGATTCTGATATGCAGGGAGAGATTATAGGTAAGGACTTCCCAAAGGATTTAGTAGATACAACGTTAAATGCTTATTATGCTAATGGCGGAAGTGGAGATAAAAAATTAGTATATAGAACAGATATTATTAATAAATATCCACCATATCCAGTGTTTGAAGGAGAACGTTATGTTGCATTAGGGTATAAGTATAGGTTGATTGATCAAGAATACAAGTTATCAATATTAAATGAAGTTCTTGTGAATGTAGATTATCAACAGAATGGGTCAAGTGCGACGATGTGGAAACAGTATGTAAAAAATCCTAAAGGGTTTGCATTTTGGCGTAAGGTTTCTATGCAATACCCAGAATCGAAAAAAAGATTATGGGTAGATTGTACACATTATGTTTCTAACAGTATTATGGCAGGTAACAGACATTTTATCATCGAGTCGCCGAGAAAAGGATTGACTATCATGTCGATCCCAAGTGGAATAGTATTATATTTTGTTACAAGATATAAGGCGAGGAAAATTTAGATGAATAATAAATTTAAAGATGATTATTATCGTATGACAGGTACAAAGTTCTCTATTGTATCCGGGATAGTAAATATTATATGTAGACATAATATTAGATATGTGCTTTTCTGGAGGTTACGAAATACTTCACCTAATAATCTGATTTATAAGATTTTGTGCCATACAATATCAAAAAAATATGGATTAGAGATAGGAAATGCTTCAATAGGAAGCGGACTATATCTTGGACATGCTTTTGGAATTACAGTGAATTCGGAGGCGCGCATTGGAAGTAATGTGAATTTACATAAGGGAGTTACCATTGGAAGTGAAAATAGAGGGGGACGAGAAGGGGCTCCTACAATAGGAAATAGGGTATATATTGGAGTAAATTCAACAGTAATAGGTGCTATTCATATAGGAGATGATGTTTTAATTGCGGCGAATTCATTTGTAAATTTTGATGTTCCAAGCCATTCGGTGGTAGTGGGAAATCCAGCAACAATACATCCTAAAATGAATGCAACAGAGGGATATATTGGATTTTGTGTCGAAAAAGATTGATTTAGACGGTTTAATACAAGGAGAATAGAATAAGTATGATACCTAAGAAAATACACTATTGTTGGTTTGGCAGAGGTGAGAAATCAAAATTAACAGAAAGATGTATTAAAAGTTGGAAAAAATATTGTGTTGATTATGAGATTATAGAATGGAATGAGGATAATTTTGATATCAATATTCATCCATATACAAAGTATTGTTACGAAAATAAAAAATGGGCTTTTTTAAGTGATTATGTTCGATTGTGGGTAGTAGAAAAATATGGTGGTTTGTATTTTGATACAGATGTGGAGGCAATTAAGTCATTTGATGAATTATTACAATATGATGGATTTTATGGTTTTGAAAATCCTAATTATGTTGCATCTGGGTTAGAATTTGGCTCAATTGCTCACCACATAACAGTTCGTAAGATGTTGGAGAAGTATGATGAACTAGTGTTAAAAAATGAAGAAGTTAAGTTGACCGGATGTCCACTGTTGAATACAGAAGCACTTCTTCCTTTGGGGTTAAAATTAACAGGAAAGAAACAAGTGATAGAGGGAACTAAAATATTACCGAGTGAGTATTTAAATCCACTAGAGGACTCAACCGGTATTGTGAGAAAAACAGAAAATACGCTTTCGATACATTGGTATGCTAAAAGTGCGTTAGATAAAAATACAATACTTAGAAGCAAATTAACGAGACCGATGCATCGATTGTTTGGAAAAAATTGTTTTTCCTTTCTAAAGAGGATATTGCATAG
>ENA-OQEB01000061-OQEB01000061.1-human-gut-metagenome-genome-assembly--contig:-NODE-61-length-42701-cov-1.957345_pt1 | contig 42701 bp, 51 predicted proteins | sample MGYA00242787_ERZ504619 | MGnify/ENA primary metagenome ERZ504619 (study PRJEB26092, sample SAMD00036317) | human gut metagenome | host: Homo sapiens | study: EMG produced TPA metagenomics assembly of... | reverse complement strand
ATGTCGGCTCGTCACATCCTGGGGCTGGAGAAGGTCCCAAGGGTTGGGCTGTTCGCCCATTAAAGTGGCACGCGAGCTGGGTTCAGAACGTCGTGAGACAGTTCGGTCTCTATCTATCGTGGGCGCAGGAGATTTGAGGGGCTCTGACACTAGTACGAGAGGACCGTGTCGGACGTACACTGGTTTACCGGTTGTCCCGCCAGGGGCACCGCCGGGTATCTAAGTACGGATCGGATAAGTGCTGAAAGCATCTAAGTACGAAGCCGGCCTCAAGATTAGATCTCCCTCAAGGGTGGTTATAGACGATGACCTTGATAGGCCACAGGTGTAAGGGCGGCGACGTCCGAGCCGAGTGGTACTAATAGCCCGGGACTTTCCTCACAGTGAAGGTTGATATATTTTAAGACGATAAGGCGAAGCTGGTCTCTTCGGATTGATGTCCGGTCAAAATCTTGATAATGATATTAAGGTGGCTATAGCACGAGGGATCCACCTCTTCCCATTCCGAACAGAGAAGTTAAGCTCGTCACGCCGATGGTACTGCGTAACAGTGGAAGAGTAGGTAGCCGCCGTCTTGAGAAAGGCGACAGCGATGGAGAGGAGTCAGTCCGTAAGGGGTGACTCCTTTTTCTGTTTTTATTTATTCGATTCTGATTGGATAAATAAAATAAGATGTATATATTCGCTCCCTATAACTTAATAATGTGTTGTATGGTTAAGAAGTGGATATTCCTTTATTGATTGGGTTTGGTTTAATTCAATACGTCTATGGCACAAGAAAATCCGATTTTATTATTCCCAAAAGGGGCGCCGGGAGAAACTATTAAATTAATAGAGAAAGCTGATACGGACGGTGGAAAAACCGGTGGTGAGAGTGTTTTGCGTATTACGAATGTAAGTGAGCCAACGATTACTATATATCATGCTCCGGATGAAGTGGCCTCGGGTGCCGCTATGATTGTCTGTCCCGGTGGTGGTTACAATATTTTAGCTTATGATTTGGAAGGTGATGAAGTCTGTGAATGGCTTAATAATCTTGGAATAACTGCGGTCTTACTTAAATACCGGGTTCCAAGACGAGAAGGACTGGAAAAACACGAAGCTCCTTTGCAAGATGTACAGCGTGCGATTGGTTATGTTCGAGCGAACGCTGAGAACTTGAATATAGATCCAAAGCGGATCGGTGTGATGGGATTCTCGGCTGGTGGCCATTTGGCTGCCAGGTTAGTCAATAATTTTTTGAAACGTACTTATCCGGCTATTGATGCTACGGATAAAGTAAGTTGTCGTCCGGATTATTGTTTATTGGTTTATCCTGCTTATTTAGATGGAGAGAACTTCCAATTGGCACCAGAGTTAAAGGTTTCATCTGCCACACCTCCAACCATGTTAATTCAAGCGGAAGATGATAAATCTTATATTAACAGTAGTATTTTCTATTATTATGCCTTAAAGGAAGCTGGTGTTCCGGCATGGATGCATTTATATAGTCAAGGTGGCCATGGATACGGGTTACGAGATACGGGAGCGTCTGTAAATGAATGGCCGGATCGGGCTGAAGATTGGTTTCGTGAGATCGGTCTAATCGAATAGAACTCCAGATATCTTTTCTGGAGACTTGCGGAGTAGATTCTAAAATCGATTGTGCAATTTATTTATTACTAGTTTATTATTGATGGTAAACGTAGTAAAAGCGTAGTCTAGGAAAGCGTGTTCTATAGCATATCGTATCTTTGAAGTAGTGAGTTTATTGCTGTTTTCTGTTATTCGGGCTTTTTTTTGAAGTAAAAAAGCTAAGTTATGAAATTCCTTAAAAGTTCAGTTTTATTTATTTCAATGGCATGTATAGTGCCTGTTTGTTCGATAGCGAGAGAAAAAAGTGAGAGAATCACAAGAGCTGAGATTGAACAGAAAAGTGCGGATGAATTTATAAATGGTCTGATGAGTCGAATGACCGTTGATGAGAAATTGGCCAATTGAATCTTCCTAGTTATGGAAACGTAATGCCAAATCCTAAAAGAGTGAGAATAGCCAGTCGTATTGTACGAGGAGAGGTTGGTGGTATATTTAATATATTCGGTGTCGATGCGATCCGGCAGTTACAAGAAGTCGCGGTTAAAGAAGTCGGTTGGGGATTCCTATAATTGTTGGTGCTGATATTTGTAATGGTTATAAAACTGTTTTTCCCATTCCTCTAGGTCTTTCGTGTAGTTGGAAACCGGAGAATATAGAAGAGGTCGCTCGAATTTCCGCAAAGGAAGTTGGTGCTGATGGTATCTGTTGGACATATAGCCCGATGGTCGATATATCTCATGATGCCCGGTGGGGACGAGTAAAGGAAGGAGCGGGCGAGGATCCGTTTCTTGGAGGTATAATGGCTCAAGCATGGGTGCGTGGTTATCAAGGCAATGATTTATCGGCTGATACGACTCTTATGGCATGTGTAAAGCATTATGCGCTTTATGGAGCGGCCGAGGCTGGTCGGGATTATAATACGGTAGATATGAGCCGTGTGACTGCATGAATTATTACATGCGTCCTTATCAGGCTGCTGTAGAAGCAGGAGTAGGAAGTATCATGACTTCATTCAACGAATTTGAAAGTATCCCCGCGACCGGAAATACTTGGCTTCTTAATGACGTGTTGCGTAAACAATGGGGATTTAACGGCTTTGTCGTGTCTGATTTTACGGCAATAGCGGAGATGGTAAACCATGGAATAGGTAATAGTCAGGAAGTCGGAGTCAAGGCGCTAAAGGCGGGTGTCGATATGGATATGATAGCGGACTGTTATCATGCCGTATTAAAGAAATCATTGGAAGAAGGGAAAATAACAGAGGCTGAGATTGACTCTGCTTGCCGGAGAATACTAATCGCAAAATACCAATTGGGATTGTTCCATGATCCATATAAATATTGTAATCCGAAAAGAGCCGCCAAAGAGTTCTTGTCGGTAAATAACGTATCCGCGGCCCGTCGTATTGCGGCGGAGTCTTTCGTGTTACTTAAAAATGACAATAATCTGCTTCCACTTAAAGGATGTCGTAAGGTCGCTGTAGTCGGTCCTTTAGCGGATAGCAAGGCGAATATGGCTGGATCGTGGAAATATGATGAGCAGACTAAATCTTATCATGGATTGGTAGAGGATTTACAGGAATCTTTGGGAAATGGAGTAGAGGTTGTTTGCAAAAGGCAGCAATCTAGTCGATGATTCCGTCTATGAAGCAAACTTTACGGATCAAAATCGTTCAACCCGGGATGATAGAAGCGATGAACAATTAATCGCCGAGGCCCTAAAAGTGGCGGAAGGCGCTGATGTGATTATCGCTGCTTTGGGTGAATCGATAGATATGAGTGGAGAAGGCGCTAGTAGAGCCATCCTTGAAATGCCGCAAACGCAGAAAAAATTACTGGATGCTATCCAAAAGACAGGAAAGCCGATCGTAATGGTACTTTTTACCGGAAGACCTTTGGCATTACAATCCGAGGAAAAGCAGGTGAATGCGATCTTGAACGTATGGTTCGGTGGTACGGAAGCAGGAGCGGCTATTGCCGATGTCTTGACCGGAAAGGTTTCTCCGACGGGGAAGTTAACCATGTCTTTTCCTCGTGTAACAGGCCAATGTCCGATCTATTACAATCATAAGATGACAGGACGTCCTATGTCTCCTGATGCTTGGTACACTCGTTATGTCTCCAATTATATAGATGTGTTAAATGAGCCTCTTTATCCATTTGGTTACGGTTTGAGTTATACGACTTATACGTATGGCGATGTATCTTTGAATACGAATTCTATGGATGCAAATGGAAAAATTCAAGCATCCGTGATTGTTACCAATACCGGGGCTCAGGATGGAGAGGAAATCGTACAGCTTTATTTACGTGATATCGTACGCAGCATAACCCCTCCGGTCCAAGAATTGAAAGGATTCAAGCGAGTTGCGTTAAAAGCGGGAGAAAGCAAGAAAGTAACCTTTGATATTGATGTGGATATGTTGAAATTCTACGATTCAACCTTAGATTATGTCGCTGAGCCGGGTGAGTTTCAGGTAATGATCGGTGGAAATAGTAAAGAGGTGAAAACAGCTTCGTTTACATTAAAATAATCCTAATCGGAAGGAATCAGTTATGGGTCTTTGCTAAATTCGAAATTATATGTATCTTTGCCAAAAGAAATATTACAAAACCATGGGGATGACCGGTTTTGACAGCGGGTAGAAGTGGTTTGTAAGCATGTAGTGCGTGGTTGGCTTGCACTTAAATCTCAGACAACGAACAATTAACTGGCGAAAATAATTACGCTCTCGCTGCTTAATCGAAGTATAGTAGATTCAAGCTTAATCTGCAAAAGTTGCGGGGACGTGACATCACCCGGATGCTGTGGCTCCGAAGCGTTCCGATCAGGTGGTGCAGCAATATCGGAGATAGTTTGAGATAAGCCTCGGGTCTCAGGCGAAACTTTAGAGGATAAGGGATGAGTGGGTGGCTTCGGTCTTGCTCTTCCCCGACAATGAAGGCGAAGATAAACATGTAGAAAGCAAATTAATTCCTCGTTTGGACGAGAGTTCGAATCTCTCCATCTCCACGGAATGAAAAAAGGCCTTACGGATTGTCCGTAAGGCCTTTTTTTCATTCATTGTAAACCCATTTATAAGGAGGTGGCGGTACGTATGGACCAGCCTTTTGATGGGGTAATATATCAACCGATTTGACGATTACGTTATTACCTTTCTGGGTACAAACCAGACATTTTGAACGTAATTTCCTCTTAGCCATGTTGAAGACGATATTCGGATTGAAATGAACTCCGTTTATACGAGTCTCAAAATGTAAATGCTCGGTAGTAGCCCTGCCGGTACGTCCGGTTAAGGCGATCGGTTGTCCGGCGAGAACACGATCTCCGGGTTTAACCAAGTTCTTGGAGTTGTGGCTATAGATCGTTTCCAGTCCATTATAATGGCGGACAACGATAACGTTGCCATAGGCGGCGAATGGTTTCGCCATCCTGACAATACCATCGAAAGCAGACACGATCGTATCGTTGGCACAAGTCTTGATATCTACTCCGGAATGATGTCTTCTCCTTCCCCCGTAAGGAGAGATCACGTTTCCTTTAGGAAGGGGAAATGCGTATTCCCCGGAGGGGATCAAGGATAAATCAATAATTTCCGTGTTATTCTCATCGAATAGCTTGGGTCCTTGATCGCTATCTGGCTTTTATCACGGGGCGTAAAGGCTTCCGTGATATCTTTCTAGGAGAATGACAAACCGCTAGCTCTGGAGTTTCCGGCAACATGAAATTGAAATCCATGACAGGAAGAGGAATATTCGCCGTAGGGAAATCCACAGTCTCGGGAGGGGCCGGGCGTGGAGCAGGCTTTTGCGTACGGCAAGACGCAAATAAAATTAGCGTAAGAATGAGTATTCCGTTGTGTATTTTAGATGCCATTAGATATTGTTTTACCACAAAAGTATAAAAAAGCCTCTTTCAATGGCCTATATTTCCGATATGTTTATACTTCTTTTTATTCTTTGTGTTTTTTCTGATAGTTGAATTTGCCTACCTTTGTGAAGGTAAAATGGAGATATTATACGATGATTGAGGGGACCAGTTTGTCTCTTTGGTCAGGGAGGATGACGATATTGTATTTGCTGGCATTTCTCTAAACTGAAAACGACCAATTTAAAGTACACAGAGAAATAGACAATGCGAATACACCTGTATTTGGTGTGTTCCTTTGCCTTATTTCTGTTGTGTACAAGGCATTTGGTCGTGCCGCAGTTTGACGGGTTTAAGGTAAAGTGTAACACACCTTTTCTCAGATGTGGGTTTATTTATGAGATAAGATTACCTTAAAAACGGCTTTTGTATATGAAAGAACAAAAGGAGATACATATCGGTTCGTTAATAAAGGAGAAAATGGAAGAGCGGGGACTTTCGGTTTCCGATTTTGCCCATGCGTTGCATTATGAACGTACCAATATTTATAAGATATTTAAGCGAAGCAGTATTGATGTGGATTTGTTACTGCGTATATCGGAAGTCTTAGCCTATGATTTCTTGCGGGAGGTGTATTTAGCGGACGAACCCCGGCGATATTCAATCACTATAGAAGCGGACAAGGAAGATATAGAGGAGATCCGTAAATGGCTGTTAGAGAAAAGGCGTGAATAAGTTTCACGCTTTCGTGAAATAAGATCACGGTCGATATAAGACCGGTCACTTTGATTGTTTCTACATTTGACCGTCTCGATGTTTCATCATAACATTAGAGAAATAGGTTAAATCAAGGCCGTACTCTTCTTGTTCCGTATGTGAATATAGGCAGGAAGAAAGCGGCCACTTTTTTCTTCTGTGTACGTGCACAATTCGATTATTTCCTTTATATTTGTCGATAAACAACGAATTGTTAACATTTCTAATATGAAAGTTCTAAAGACCGCCCTGCTATTCCTGATGTGCGTATCTTTCTCCTTCTCCTGTAAGGAAGGGGTAAAGGAAGTAAGGGTGCTGAAACTGGCGCACGGATTGCCCCCCAGCCATTCCGTCCATTTGGGATTGCTCTATATGAACGAGCGTCTGAAAGAGTTGTCCGGAGGAAAGATGAGCATGGACATTTATTCTTCCGCTCAATTGGGGTCTGAAAATCAATGTATAGAGTTGCTTCAAATAGGAAGTCTCGATATCACGAAAGTTTCCTCCGCCGCGTTGGAAGGATTTGCCGATCCGTTTAAGGTATTTGGCATACCTTATCTATTCCGTTCCCGTGAGCAGTTTTTCGAGGTGTTGGATGGTTCGGTAGGTAAACAGATATTGGGATCAACGGAACCTTATTGGTTTAGGGGACTCGCTTATTTTGACTCGGGGGCCCGTAGCTTTTATACGGTAAACAAGCAGATTCGTACTCCCGAGGATCTGAAAGGACTGAAGATCCGTGTGCAAAAGAGCCCGATAGCCGTGGAGATGATGAAGACATTCGGTGGTTCGGCTACTCCCGTGGATTGGGGTGAATTGTATACGGCCTTACAAAGTAATGTCGTGGATGGAGCCGAGAATAATACGCCTTCCGTGACAACAGCGTTCCATCATGAGGTGGTAAAATACTATTCAGTCAATGAGCACACGATGTGTCCGGACGTGATCATCATTAGTTTGGCTACTTGGCAGAAGCTGACGGAACAAGAACGTAATTGGCTGCGGCAGGCCGCTGACGCCGCCGCTATTTATCAACGGAAACTTTGGGCGGAGCAAGAGAAGCAATCGCTAGAGGAGATGGAAGCGCACGGAGTGGAAATTATTTACCCGGATAAGCAGCCGTTTATGGATGCCGCCGCCCCGATGATCGAGCGGTTTAAGAATGATCCGGTTTTTCATGATTTAATCGATCAAATACAGAATACCCATGAGAAAGATAATTGATAAAGGATTGGAGCTATCGTTGATTTTCTTGATGGCTTTCTTGGTCGTGGATGTGTTATGGCAGGTATTAAGCCGGTATATTCTGGTTTCCCCGAGTTCCGGTGATCGGATGAATTGGCGGATATTTATTGATCTGGGTGGGATTGCTGGGGCCGCTTATGTATCCGGTAAAAATGAGCATCTAGCGATCGATTTATTACTTCAACATATACGTCCTTCCCGCAGGAAGCTCTTGCGATTGTTTATCTTCTTGATCGTATTTTTATTCGCTGTATTTGTATTGATCGTAGGTGGGACTTGGCTGGTATACACTCGTTTTCATTTGGGAGTTACTTCGGCTTCCTTAGAGATTAATTTAGGATATGTGTATTTGGCATTGCCGCTAGGAGGATTGCTTACCGCTTATTATGCGATAGATAACGCGATCGCCTTATTTCGTTCCTCTAATTCTTAAAAGACTGATGATATGGATATTATAGGTATACTTGTATTAGTGATAAGTTTCTTTTTCCTGCTGGTGGTCGGGGTTCCGGTAGCGTATAGCATCGGTGTGGCGGGTATATTGACGATGCTCGTGAATATAGACTCGCTTCCCGCCCTTACGACTTATGCGATGCGTATGGCTTCGGGTCTGGACAGTTTCGCTCTGTTGGCGATCCCGTTTTTTATATTGGCGGGGAATATCATGAATAGCGGAGGTATCGCCTTGCGCTTGATCGATTTCGCAAAAGTGCTGGTCGGACGGTTGCCCGGAGGACTGGCGGTAGTCAATGTCGTGGCGAATATGTTATTCGGGGCGATCAGTGGCTCTGCCGCCGCCGCTGCCTCTGCTATCGGGAGTATTATGACACCGGAGATGAAAAAGGCCGGTTACGATCCGAATTTCAGTGCCGCCGTAAATATCTCTTCCGCCACTACCGGCATGACGATACCTCCGAGTAATGTCTTGATCGTTTACTCCTTGGCGAGTGGTGGAGTCTCTGTATCCGCCTTGTTTATGGCTGGTTATCTACCGGGAATTCTTACGGGAGTGGCGATCATGATCGTAGCCGCTATGTTTGCCGCACGAAAGGGGTATCCGGTTGGCGTACGTGTTCCGTTCTCGGAGGCGACAAGGGTATTTTTCAGGGCGATCCCTAGTTTGATGCTATTGGTGATCGTGATCGGAGGAATCTTGGCGGGACTGTTTACGGCGACCGAGGCTTCGGCGATCGCTGTATTGTATGCGTTAATCCTCTCTTTTATCTATAAAGAACTTACTTGGGCTAAATTGCCGCAAGTGTTATTGCGATCGGCCAAGACTACGGCTATCGTCCTTCTTTTGGTGGCGACTTGTACGGGCTTGTCTTGGATCATGAGCTATGAGAATATTCCTCAAACGGTAAGTGCCGCTCTGCTGAGCATAAGCGACAATCCGGTGGTCATCTTGATACTTATAAACGTGATCCTATTGATTGTCGGGATCTTTATGGACATGACGCCCGCTGTCTTGATCTTTACCCCGATCTTCCTGCCGATAGCGACGGGGCAATTGGGGATGGACCCGGTACATTTCGGGATCATGATGGTGTTGAACCTTTGTGTGGGATTGTGTACGCCACCGGTGGGTTCGGTATTGTTTATCGGATGTAGCGTGGCGGGGACAAAGATTGATCAAGTGATCCGTCCGTTGCTGCCGATGTTCGCGGCGATGGTTATCGTCTTGTTCTTGGTGGCGTTCTTGCCGGATTTAAGCTTATTGATTCCCCGGTTGTTCGGTTTGTGATGTTCCCCCATAGGGTCGAGGTAGCCTTGTGCTATAAATAGGGCAGTACTCTGTACGAAGTATTCCAGTACTTACGTGCTGAGTACCGCAATACTTCGTGCAGAGTACTGTAGTACTTCAGCCACAGTACTGCGGTACTTCGTACACAGTACTGTGCTAACTGTAAGACGCTGTCTTTTTAATGTCCTTTGAACAGGGATAAGGCGATACCCATCTCCAATCCCCGTAGCTCGGCCAGACCCCGTAAACGTCCGATGCAGGAGTAGCCCGGGTTGGTTTTCTTCTTTAGGTCGTCTATCATTTGATGTCCATGATCCGGTCGCATGGCGATGGAGCATTGGCGGCGTTGCTGCAATTCAAGGAAGGCTTTCATGACACCATACATGTCCACATCGCCCTCCAGATGGTTCGCCTCGAAAAAATTACCCTCCGAGTCTCGTTGCGTGCTGCGGAAATGAACGAAATCGATCCGATCCCCGTAACGTTCCATGATCCCGGCCAAGTCGTTATCACTTCTGACACCGAAAGAACCTGTGCATAGGCAAAGCCCGTTGCTAGGATTCGGCACGGCCTCTATTAACTTCCGGAAATCATCTTCCGTGCTCAAGATACGGGGAAGCCCGAGAATGGAATAGGGGGGATCATCCGGATGGAATAACGAGCTTGACACCGGCCTCGTCCGCCACGGGAGCTATTTCCCCGTAAGAAATAGATCAGGTTCGAGCGAAGTCTCTCCGCGTCGATATCTTTATAACGGTCTAACGCTTCCCTAAACTGCTCGATCGTAAAAGTCTCTTCCGAGCCGGGTAGTCCGGCGATCATATTGCGAACCAACAGCTGGCGGTCTTCCTCGCTCATAGCGTCATAGCGTGCCTTGGCTTTCGCCTTGTCCGCCTCCGTATATTCGGCTTCCGCCGCCGGTCGTTTCAATATAAATAAGTCGAACGCCATAAAAGCCGCGCGTTCAAAGCGCAAGGCTTTGGAGCCATCCGGCATCGTATAAGCCAAATCGGTACGAGTCCAGTCCAATACCGGCATGAAGTTGTAAGTAACTACCCGGATATCGCAAGCTCCCAGATTACGGATGCTTTGTTTGTAGTTCTCTATATAGGTTTGAAAATCCCCGGTTTGCGTCTTGATATGCTCGTGTACGGGCACACTCTCAACCACACTCCACCGTAATCCGGCGGATTCGATCAAGGCTTTCCGCTTTTGAATCTCTTCCGTAGTCCAAACTTCCCCGTTCGGGATATGGTGCAACGCATTTACGATACCGGTGGCACCCGCCTGACGGATGTCCCAAAGCTGACAGGATCATTCGGTCCGTACCAACGCCAAGTTTGCTCACATAGATACATAATGAATAATTTTTAAATTTATCAATGTGCCAATATGCCAATGCGGTTTGATGCATGGCTGGTTGGCACATTATTTAGATGGAGAAAGCGTCGAAACCTCCGTCTATGGGGATCACGGTACCGGTTACGAATGCGGAGGCGTCGCTCGCCAGCCATTGTAAGTACCGAGTAACTCCTCCGGTTTTCCTAAGCGGCGGAACGGCGTGTGCGCGACGATCGTGTTGCAACGATCACTAGGTGATCCATCCGGATTGCTCATCAATGCCCGGTTCTGCTCGGTAAGGAAGAATCCCGGTGCCATGGCGTTCACTCGCAGGCCCTCTCCGAATTTAATCGCCAGCTCCCCGGCCATGTATTGCGTGAAATTGTTGATAGCGGCTTTTGCGCATCCATAGCCAACCACACGAGTCAATGGGCGTAGGGATGATTCGGACGAGATGTTAATAATGCTTCCTTTCCCTTGTCCCACCATGACCTCGGCGAAAACCATTGTCGGCAGTACGGTCCCGAATAAGTTCAGGTCTACGACTGTCCGGAAAGCATCGATATCCAGATCAAAGATCGTCTTGTCGGGAGGAATCGTCGCTCCGGCTTGGTTGCCACCCGCCAAATTGACTAAAACATCAATCTTCCCATATGCTTTCAATATCTCTTGTTTGTTTTGCTCCAGCAAGGCTTTATCCAATACGTTTGAAACCAAGAATAAGGCCTCGCCCCCTTCCGCTTTAATTTCATTGATCAAGGCAGATCCTTTTTGCTCGTTTCGTCCGAGGATTACGACGTACGCGCCTTCTCTCGCCAAGTGCTTGGCCATGCAGGCTCCTAATATACCATAGCCTCCGGTCAACAAAATCACTTTCTCTTTTACGCTAAATAAGGAGTTCATCAGATATAATTATTGTAGTATTGTATATTTTCCTTTACCAAGATATCGATCGGCATATAATTGACAGGCTCAATTTTCTCCTTAAGGATCAGATGCCTGAAGAGTGCCTTGATACAATGATATCCTTGTACCTCCGGTCGTTGGGCGATCAAATGCGTGATCAAGCCGTTTTCCAGATAACGGACGTTCGGTTCTATCACGTCGTAGCCAAGAAGCTTGAAAGGATAGTCCGGCCGTTCGCTACTTAGATAATCTCCAAGGAAATGGGCCCTCGAATTAAAGATGATACCGATTCTTACTTGAGGATATTTCTCGAAGAAAGTATTCAGTAGCCTCTTATTCTCCTCCTTATCATCTGCGTGCACATGCAGCAAATGAATCTTTCCCTTGAATGGGGTGTTGGCGAGATAATCCCGGAATCCTTCCTCTCGTTTCTGCACTTGCGTAGAACATGAATCCCCTTTACGGGTGAAACGGAAAATCACTAGATCGTCCCCTTGACGGATTTGCTCGAATAAAAGGCGTCCCGCTATATAACCCGAATCATATGAATGCGTTCCGTAATAAGAGATACAATTCGTGTGATCGATAAAAGAATCGATCAATATATAAGGAATACCTTTCTGGTCTAGCCGCTGGGTCAAGGTCAAGACACTTTGCTTAAATAATGTAGCGATGATAACCCCTTGGCAATCCGCGGTCTCAATCTTCGGGATTAATTCGTCGAAACTGTTGCTGTCGTATTGGTCAAAATAGATTTGCTCGACATCGATATTATAGCTAAACAATTCCCGTTTTGCTTTCTCGATCCCTTGGCTTAGTTTCGCCCAATATTCCCCTTCATGGAAAGAAGGGATCAAGGCGATGAAATGATATTTTTTCTTCAACGCTAAAGAACGGGCTATCAGATTTGGTTGATAGTCAATTTCTTTTAAGATTTTCTCCACCTTTTTCCGTGCGTCCTCCGATACCTTTCCCCGCTCATGTAAAATGCGGTCTACCGTACCGGTCGATACGCCGGATAATTCGGCGATATCTTTTATCCTGTAATTTTTATTCATGGTATAGATTGTAGTGTGTATTCGTCCTCTCTGTTTATTCGAGTATTTGAAGAGGTGTGTTCAATTTACGGAAAACGTAGCCATACATCATATAGATAAGAGGAACGGCGACGAAAATTCCGATACCGAACAAAATACATCCTAATATCAGGATCCCGATCATTACCAACGCCAGAATGAACAGAGGCAATGCTTGTCCTTTCGTTATCTCCCAGCTTTTATGCAAAGACTCGATAATTCCAGCGTTTTCCTCGATAATAAAGGCTTGGAAGAACTGAAGGCGCAATGCCAGATAAATACCGGGATGATAAAAAATAAGAAACCCGCCAATACGACAAATCCCGTGATAAGACTCGCTAGAAAGTAGGTGATGATATTCTTTGTCTGTTGTCCATATGCGGAAAACTGAGGTTCTTCCCCATCCAACGCCTGAAATATATTTTTTCATATATCCTAAGGAGAAAATAATGGAGAATAACGCGCTGATCACGTTTACGATGATTTTACCGATAATAGAACTTTGCATGGGCATCGCGAACGCTGTCAGCGTGAAAGACAAGATACAATATCCGATTAATAATCCGGCTAATATCCATAGTTGCGACTTCGTTCCCTTCCATGCGGTACTGAATACTTCTGATATTATAAATTTAGGTTCCATAATGTATAATATTTGTTTATTGTGTGTGGACACAAATGTAAAATATATTGTTGAAAAAAACAATTTTATTTTCGTTTGAAACCAAAATAGATGTATTTCAACAGGTGCTTCCTTCTAAGTGCTATTAATTTAGGTGAAAAAGATAAGTAGGAAACAGAAAATCGTGTAAAAAGTTTCTACATTTGTAGGATGAAACAGCGAGTAAAGACCCTATTGTGTGAATAGATGTAAAAGATCTCCACTTGGGTTAGAAAGAAGAAGGTAACTGAAAAACAGCCTTGAATATATAATTATATACAAATATGGATAAACGAATGCTGAAAATTACGATTACTCAGTTAAGGCAGATCGCATTGTTTGCGGTTGGTATGTCTTTATTAACTGCCTGTGGAAACAGTCAGAGTGGTATGAAATTAGGGGATGCTGAGTTCGCTGTGATGGCGGTCAATTCAACGACTAGCGACCAAACAACATCCTATCCGGCTACCATCAAAGGTACGCAGGATATCGAAGTCCGTCCTCAAGTTTCTGGATTTATCGTGAAATTATGTGTGGATGAGGGAGCTACGGTTCGTAAAGGACAGGCGTTGTTCCAAATTGATCCTACGCAGTACGCTGCTGCGGTAGGTCAGGCTAAGGCCGCGGTCGAGATGGCGAAGGCAAACGTAAGCACTTTAACATTGACCGAGAGGAATAAGAAGACTTTGTTTGATCAGAAAATCATCAGTGATTTCGAGTATCAAACAGCCGTGAACCAGCTGATGTCGGCAAAAGCGAGCTTGGCGCAGGCAGAGGCTCAATTGGTGAGCGCTAACCAGAACTTATCTTTCTGTACGGTTACAAGTCCCTCGAACGGTGTTGTCGGTACATTCCCGTATCGTGTAGGTAGCTTGGTAAGCGCTTCGATCGCTCAACCGCTGACTACCGTATCTGAGATCGGTGATATGTATGTGTATTTCTCTATGACGGAAAAGGAGTTATTGGCATTGACGAAAGCCGGTGGTACCTTGAAAGAGCAATTAGAGAAGATGCCGGCCGTAAGACTGCAATTGGCGGATGGCTCTACGTACCATCATGAGGGTAAGATTGATGCCGTGAGCGGTGTTATCGATCAATCTACCGGTTCTGTAAGCATGCGTGCTATTTTCTCTAACGAGGGAAATGTCTTACGAAGCGGTGGTACCGGTAATATTATCTTCCCGTATACGATGAACGATATCATTACGATCCCTCAATCGGCTACCGTGGAGATCCAGGATAAGAAGTTCGTATTTGTATTGCAGTCTGATAATACGGTGAAGAATACGGAGATCAAGGTTTCCAATTTGGATGATGGTAAGAACTATTTAGTAACAAATGGCTTGAAGTCTGGCGATAAGATTGTCGTGGAAGGCGTACAGATCTTGAAAGACGGTCAAGAGATCCAGCCGATTACTCGTGAGCAACAAAAAGCAAAGTACGATCAGGCCTTGAAAGACCAGCATGACGGTAATTTGCAGACCGCTTTTAATTAATATGTAATCATAGAATAAGACAAATATTCGCTTTTGTCGAGTAAAAACGAAAAACATGAAATTAGATAGATTTATAAACCGCCCGGTGCTCTCCACGGTGATTTCCATCTTGATTGTCATCTTGGGTTTCCTAGGCTTGATTTCCTTGCCGGTTACCCAATATCCGGATATCGCCCCTCCAACCGTATCGGTGAGAGCCACTTATACGGGTGCTAACGCGCAAACCGTATTGAATAGTGTGATTGCGCCTTTGGAGGACCAGATCAATGGTGTTGAGAACATGATGTACATGAGTTCTACCGCCTCGAATAACGGTTCCGCGGAAATTTCCATTTATTTTACGCAGGGAACAGACCCGGATATGGCGGCTGTAAACGTGCAGAACCGTGTGTCTATGGCTCAAGGTTTGTTGCCTGCCGAGGTAACGCAGATTGGTGTGACTACCCAGAAACGCCAGAACTCTATGTTGTTGGTATTTTCTGTATTTGCCGAGGACGATCGTTATGACTCTGAGTTTTTGGAGAATTACGCGAAGATTAACTTGATTCCGGAAGTGCAGCGTGTACATGGTGTAGGTGACGCGAACGTGTTGGGTACGGATTACTCCATGCGTATTTGGTTGAAGCCGGATGTGATGGCTCAATATAAATTAAGTCCGAGCGATGTGACCGTAGCTTTGTCTGAACAAAACGTAGAGGCGGCTCCGGGTTCGTTTGGCGAAAGGGGTAATCAGTCCTTTCAATATACGATTCGCTACAAAGGACGTTTGCAAGAGGTTAATGAGTTTGAGCAGATTGTTGTAAAGGCTTTGCCGGATGGTGAGGTCTTGCGTTTGAAAGATATCGCTGATATCGAGTTGGGGCGTTTGACTTACAACTTTATCAACCGTGTAAATGGTCACGACGCCGTTACCTGTATCGTTTACCAGATGCCGGGAACCAACGCTACGGAAACAATTAGTAACATTGAAACCTTGCTGGAGGAAACTCAGTTGACAATGCCTCCCGGAATGAAGGTGAATATTTCCATGAATGCCAATGACTTCTTGTTCGCTTCTATCCATGAGGTAATCAAGACTTTGTTGGAGGCGTTCGTATTGGTGTTTATCGTGGTATATGTGTTCTTGCAGGATTTGCGTTCTACGTTGATTCCGGCTATCGCTATTCCGGTTGCCTTGATCGGTACCTTCTTTATGTTATCCTTGATCGGATTTAGTATCAACTTGTTGACTCTTTGTGCTATGGTGCTTGCCATCGCGATTGTGGTCGATGATGCGATCGTCGTCGTCGAGGGTGTCCATGCCAAGTTGGACCAAGGGTACAAGTCGGCGAAACTCGCTTCTATCGATGCCATGAGTGAGTTGGGTGGCGCTATCGTCTCCATTACGTTGGTCATGATGTCCGTGTTTATTCCCGTAAGTTTCATGGGAGGTACGGCCGGTACGTTCTATCGCCAGTTTGGTCTGACGATGGCGATCGCTATTGGTTTGTCCGCTTTGAACGCCTTGACATTGAGTCCCGCCTTGTGTGCGATATTCCTGAAACCACACGATACGGAACATAAGGAAAAGAAAACGACCTTCGTTTCCCGATTCCATACTTCGTTTAATGCGGCTTATGATTCTTTGTTGGCTAAATACAAGAAAAGTATCGTATTCTTCATCCAGAAGAAATGGCTTTCATTCGGTATTGTTGCCGCATGTATTGCGTTATTGGTGTTCTTGATGCAGGTTACTCCTACGGGTATGGTGCCGAACGAGGACACGGGTACGATTATGGGTGCCGTTACGTTACCCCCGGGAACTTCTCAGGAGCGTACCTTTGAGGTAATGAATAAGGTGGATAGCTTGATCGCTGCCGATCCGGCCGTTGAGTCTCGTACGGCGGTTGTCGGTTTTAGTTTCATCGGTGGTCAGGGGCCTTCTTACGGTTCATTCATCATCAAGCTGAAAGATTGGGAGGAGCGTTCTATGATGCAAAATTCCGATATCGTATATGGTAGCTTGTTCATGCGTGCCCAAAAGATCGTAAAGGACGCTCAAGTATTGTTCTTTACGCCTCCTATGATCCCGGTTACTCAGCGTCTAGTGATATCGAGTTGAATATGCAGGATAAGACCGGTGGTGAGTTGGATCGTTTCTTTGATATCTCCAAGGAATATATGGCCGCTCTGACGGCACGTCCGGAGATCAAGTCCGCTCAATCTACGTTTAACCCGAACTTCCCGCAATATGAGATCGATATCGAGCTGCCGCCTGTAAGAAAGCCGGTATTAGTCCAGCTGATATCTTGTCTACCTTGCAAGGATATTATGGCGGTTTGTATGCCTCTAACTTTAACCGCTTCGGTAAGATGTACCGTGTAATGGTGCAGGCGGATCCTGATTTGCGTAAGAATATGGAATCTTTGAAAAACATCAAGGTAAAGAGTGGTAACGATATGGCTCCGATTTCCCAGTTCATTACGATGAAGAAGGTGTACGGCCCGGATATCATCAGTCGTTTCAATATGTACACTTCTATCAAGGTGATGGTTGCTCCGGCGGATGGTTATACCAGTGGTCAGGCGTTGAAGGCGATTGAGAGGTGGCTAAGGTAACGCTTCCGGCAGGCTTTGGTTATGAGTTAGGAGGTATGGCGCGTGAGGAAGCAAGTACGAGTGGTAGTACGACGGCTTTGATCTTCTTGCTGTGTTTCGTATTCGTTTACTTGCTGTTGAGTGCGCAGTATGAGAGTTACATCCTTCCTTTGTCCGTATTGCTCTCCGTGCCGTTCGGTTTGATGGGTAGCTTCTTGTTCGTCCAAGGTTGGGCCGCTTTGGGAAATATCCCGGCGTTGAAGATGATCGTAGGAACCATGTCTAACAATATCTATATGCAGATCGCCTTGATCATGTTGGTAGGTTTGTTGGCGAAGAACGCTATCTTGATCGTAGAGTTCGCTTTGGAACGTCGTCGTATGGGTATGAGTATCACATGGGCTGCCGTGTTAGGAGCCGCCGCCCGTTTGCGTCCGATCTTGATGACTCATTGGCGATGGTGGTCGGATTGTTGCCTATGATGTTCGCATTCGGAGTAGGAGCGCACGGTAACCGTACATTGGGTACAGCGGCTATCGGCGGTATGTTCATCGGTATGATCTTCCAGATCTTTATTGTTCCGGTTTTGTTCGTGGTATTCCAGTACTTACAGGAGAAATTCAAGCCGATCGAATGGGAAGATTTGGATAACAGCGATATGAGTACGGAAATAGAACAGTACGCTAAAATAAAATAAGAGATGACAATGAAGAAACAAATTATATATATGGTATGTGCGACTGCTTTGTTAAGCAGTTGCCATATCTATAAGGCATACGAGCGTCCGGATTCCATCGATGCGACGGGAATTTATCGTGATCCGGTTTCCGAGACTGATACATTAGCCTCCGCGGATACGACCAATATGGGAAACCTTCCTTGGAAGGAAGTTTTTCGTGATCCGAAGTTACAGGCGTTAATTGAGGAGGGATTAGCTAATAACGTAGATATGCAGGCAGCTGTTCTTCGGGTAGAGGAAGCGAAAGTATTGTTGACTTCTGCCCGTCTGTCTTTCTTGCCTTCTATAAACCTTGCTCCCCAAGGTACGATTACGAAGATGGAAAGCAGTGGGTATGTAAAAGCTTACACGGCTCCTGCGGCCGCTAGCTGGGAGGTTGACCTATTCGGAAAGCTCTTGAACGCGAGCCGTGGCCAAAAAGCCTCCTACTTACAGAGCCAGTATTCAAGACAGGCCGTGCGCTCTCAATTGATCGGTGGTATAGCGAATACTTATTATACCTTGTTGATGCTTGATCGGCAGGTGGAAATTACCGCTAAGACGGTTGATATCTATAAAGAGAATATTCGTGTCATGGAGGCTATGAAGATAGCGGGTATGGCTACCGAGGCTGCCGTGACGCAAATGCGTGCCGCTTACCATCAGGTTTCCGGCTCGTTGATCGAGCTGGAGAGCCAGGTGCGTAGCGTGGAAAACTCATTGTCCGTGTTATTGGCTAAGGCCCCTCAACAGATTGATCGGGGTACTTTGGAGGAACAAGTAATGCCGGAGGATATCATGGTTGGTGTGCCTTTGCAATTGTTGGAGAATCGTCCGGACGTAAAGATCGCGGAGATGACACTTGCCAGTGCTTATTATACGACGAACCAAGCCCGTGCCGCTTTTTATCCGGGATTGAATATCACGGCTACGGCTGGTTGGACGAACGGTTCAGGCATACAGGTCGCTAATCCGGGTCAATTCATGTTTCAAGCTTTGGCTTCGTTGGCCCAACCGATCTTCAACAATGGTAAGTTGGTCGCTAACTTGAAGGTATCGAAGGCAGAAGAGAAGATCGCTCAAATGAATTATCAGCAGACAATTCTGGAAGCTGGTAAGGAGGTGAGTGATGCTTTACATGAGTATGATGCCACGAGCAAGAAGCTTGTGCAAGACAGAGCGCAGATCGAGCAGCTAGAGAAAGCGGTGGCTTATACCAGTGCCTTGTTCCAGTCGGCTCAATCTACTTATTTGGAAATCCTTTCCGCCCAGCAGAGTCTTTTGAGTGCCCAGTTGACGGAAGTGTCCGACAATGTGCAGCGTATGCAAGCGGTTGTCAGTTTATACAGTGCCATCGGTGGTGGTAGAGAATAATAACCTTAAATGTAGTAAAGTTATGATTAGTCCATTAGCATATGTAGATTCAAGCGCAAAGATCGGGAAGAACGTTACGATTCATCCTTTTGCGTACATTGATAAGAACGTGGAGATCGGGGATGATTGCGAGATCATGCCTCATGCCAGCTTGATGAGCGGTACACGCATGGGAAATCGCAACCGTGTATTTAACGGGGCTGTTATCGCTGCTGAGCCTCAGGATTTCTTTTATAAGGGAGGTGATACGATCGCCGTAATCGGAGATGACAACGTGATTCGTGAGAATGTGGTGATTAACCGTTCCTCGACAGCGGAAGGACGTACTAGTATCGGTAATGGTAATTTCTTGCATGAGGGGGTACATGTTTCTCATGATACGCAGATCGGAAACTGTAGTGTATTCGGCTATGGTAGTAAGATTCCGGAATTGTATCTTGGAAGATTATGTGATCTTCGGAGGCAATGTATTGATGAGCCAAGACTCCGTTGGGGGCTTGGGCGATGATTCAAACCGGCTGTCGTTTCCGTAAGGATATACCTCCTTTTATCGTAGCGGCTCAAGAGCCTACCACGTATTATGGCGTGAACTCTTTCATCATGTCTCATGAGGGATTCAGTGAAAAGGTTATCAAGCACATCAGTCATGCGTACCGGATCATCTTCCAAGGAAACAGCAGCCTTACGGATGCCTTGTTAATGATCAAGGATCAGGTTCCGATGAGTAAGGAGATCCAACATATTATAGATTTCGTTGGTGAGTCTAAATTAGGTATTGTCAAATAAATACCAATAACAAACGATAGGTAAAAGCCGAAGGAAATCATTTCCTCCGGCTTTTTTATGTAATGGAAGGACGGTTTGGTTAATAATGTTTGTTAAATAATGGTAAACGTGCAGCATTTGTCTCTTTTTAAGTGTCTTACTAATAAGACAACACACAATGAAATCCAATAAAGGAGGTTTAATATGAAAAAGTCATTTTTATTATATCTTATCATGTCTGTATTTCTCATCGGTTATTGCGCTTGCGATAATGATGAGGAAAATTTTGATACGGCTACTACCGGACAAGTGATCAAAGTCCCGGATGATATCAAATCTTTTAATTCAGTTACAAAAGAAATCGTTTTCGAGAAGAATATTTCTATCAAGCAAGACGTGCGAGGCAATGAGAAGGTTGAATTCCGGATAGCTGGAAACGGTCACTTCACGGTAGGCAGTATCTCTTCGATAAGTTCCGTTATCTATAATGCCCCAGTCTTATTAGGGGATTATCAGAGATATTATTTATATGATGGATATCCTGTTGTAGATGTTCTACAAAATGAGGTAAGTAACCAAGAGGAAAGGGACGAAAACATGCAAAAGATAGAGAAAGCTTGGAGCAACTTCCTGAAAGTATTGAATGAGGCTGGAAAGTTGAAGTAGTGATTACCGGTTTGGGATGTAATTCTGCGATACATCTTTTTTGCGCATTTAATAAGTACGTTCTGTATTACATTTGCTAGCGTTTAAATTTAAGTAAATGTGATGAGTATGGGAAAGAACGATTTTGTATGCGGACGTACATAACCGAGTTATGTGAGGGAGGACATCATTCTACGGCGAAGAGTTATCAAGATGCTTGAATTCATTCAAGCGGTTTAGTGGTCGGGAGGAAATCCCTTATACCTATATTAATAACGAGAACCTTCTATTTTATCAAAATTTCGGAGAAACTTTGCGTCGACAGATTGGAGAAACGTGTGGCGAGCCAGCCGGAAGGGGAGAAGGATTATGAGGTCTATGTCGCTTCCCAAAAGGAGATGAGCCTCACTGCTGCAGGCAAGCGGAAGTGGGTAGAACGAATCCTGTTCCGCTCCATAGTTTTCATCCGCTGTACCGATACCTTACGTAGAAAGGAGATCGTGCACCTTCCATACATCAAACGTTTCATGGTGAACATCGCCGGAGAGAGGCGAGGCGGCATACGTCCCGTGGCCTTCATCCCGGACGATCAGATGGCCAAGCTTCGCCGGATAGTGGGACCTGTTTTGTGATTCGCATAGACTTGCTTGGCTGTGCCAAGGTCAGTATTTCCCGTGATCTGCTTGGTGGGGTTTCTTTGCTTGTTGCTAAATTATATGCATGTATGTCTGAAAAGGCAGACAAACCCTGTATCGTGGCTTTTGATGAATTTCAGCAGATTTCCAAATACCCTGAAAAAATATTGAAGCTTTATTGCGCTCCCATATTCAGCATTTATCTAATGTGCATTTTATCTTTTCAGGCAGTGGGTGTCATTTGGTAACGGAGATGTTCCTCTCTTCCGCTCGTCCATTCTATAACAGTACATCGATTTTGGAATTGTATCCTATCGTCGCTGAAGAATACATACCTTTTGTCTGTCATTGGTTTGATGTGTATGAACGGGCTATTCGTGAGGAAGATGTATTGGTTATATATCGTTTGTTTGAGGGGAATACATATTATATGCAGAAAACTTTTCATGAAGCTTTTATAAATATCCCTATAGGCAGTAGTTGTACGTTGGATATATTACGGCAGACAGTTGATGGAGTTTTGGAAGAGGCAGGCGATGGATATCGCCAACTATTGTCCAGAATTCCCGAACGTCAGAAAGAATTGCTGTATGCCATAGCCTCAGCAGGTAAGGCGGAGAAGATTATGAGTGCCGGTTTCATTCGTAAATATTCATTGGTCTCCAGCAGTGCAGTCCAAGCGGCTGCCCGTAACTGATGGAATTGGATTTGCTGACTGAAGAAGATAATATTTATTTTATCCCGGATATTCTGTTCCGTATGTATCTTCAGTGGCTAAAGAACACGAATATTATCTTCATTCCGTCGTAACTATCCGTATCCACATAAAAAGAAAGAGGCTAACCCCGAAGGATCAGCCTCTTTTATCGCTTTAATAGAAATTCAAATTAAAGTGCACCCACTTCTTTCAAAGCCTCGTTAGTCTTATGAACAGCGGCAGCGCTCTTAGCGAACAACTCTTTCTCCTCAGCTGTCAATTCCAACTCAACGATCTTCTCGATACCGTTCTTGCCAAGGATAACAGGAACACCGATGCAAAGATCAGATTCTCCGTACTCACCTTCCAAGTAAACAGAGCAAGGAACCATCTTGCCTTGGTTGTGGATGATAGACTCAACAACGAATGCTCCAGCAGCACCCGGTGCGTACCAAGCGGAAGTACCTAACAATTTAGTTAATGTAGCGCCACCAACCATTGTGGAAGCAACAACCTCTTGCAATTTCTCTGCGCTTAACAATTTGCTAACAGGAATACCTTTGTAAGTAGCCAAGCGAGCCAACGGAATCATTGTAGTGTCACCGTGACCACCGATTACCATACCCTCAACCTCGTTAGCGTTACAGCCTAGAGCCTGAGACAAGAAATATTTGAAACGAGAGCTATCCAAAGCACCACCCATACCGATGATACGGTTCTTCGGCAAGCCTAAAGACTTCAATGACAAATAAGTCATTGTATCCATCGGGTTAGAGATAACTACCAAGATTGCGTTCGGAGAGTATTTCAAGATGTTTTGAGCTACGCTCTTAACGATACCAGCGTTAACACCGATCAGTTCTTCGCGAGTCATACCCGGTTTACGAGGAATACCAGAAGTGATAACTACAACGTCAGAGTTAGCTGTCTTCTCATAATCGTTTGTGCAACCTACAACCTTAGTATCGAAACCTAGCAATTGAGCGGTCTGCATCATATCCATCGCTTTACCTTCGGATACGCCTTCCTTTACGTCTAGCATTACAACTTCGTCTGCCACTTCATTGAAGGCAAGAACATTTGCGCAAGTAGCGCCTACATTTCCGGCACCAACAACTGTTACTTTTGACATAATAAATAAGTTTTAGTATGTTATTACTTAATAATACGCTATGTTTTTTAACGATGGCAAAGGTACAATCTATTACGGAATAAAGAAATATTTCCGTATATATTTTTGAGGGACATTATTAAATATCGCTAAAGCCTTGTCGAGGCTTCTTGACAACTTGGTACGCTTTTATTTTTAAGATCTTGAGGAAATGTTGTATCTTGGGTGCGAACAAAACTAAACCGAGGGAAGTTTTATTTATATGGGTTATTAATCTTAAATCCAACGTACTTATGAAAGTTTTTATATATATCCGAAAAGTCTTGTTTTTGTTTCTCTGCGGGGCCTTGTCTTTCTCTTACGGCTACGGTCAGGAGCTACCGCTTCTGCCGGATACGATCAAGCCTCTCTTGTCGGACTCCAATTTGATAGATGAGTTGATCACTGTCGGATATGCTACGGGCAATCGTAGTACTTTATCCGGTTCCGTAAATCGGGTGAATGAAGGAGGGATGAATGAGGGATTGATCTCTACACCTTGGACGCTCTTAGGGGAAGGGTGTCCGGCGTTAGTATCCCGGTTGGAGGAAATAGCGCCGCTGCTTGGCTGCCGTCCGGGTCCGGGGTACAACTTCCTTGACGGGAGGTAATGATCCGTTGGTGATTATTGATGGGGTTTTTGCCGATCTTAATTTACTTAGCTCGATCTATCCGGCGGATATCGAGAACTTCACGATCTTGAAAGATGCCTCTGAGACTGCTCAATATGGTTCTCGTGGTGCTTCCGGTGTTATCGAGGTAACGACAAAGAAAGGGCGGCAGGGAGCTTTTAGTATCAGTTATGATGGGAGTTTCGGTGTGGAGGCGGCTTATAAAAGTTTGGATATGTTATCGGCGAATGGTTTCCGGAAACTGGCGGAGGAACGTAATATCGGTATTTTAGATTTAGGGAATAATACGGACTTTCAGGATGAGATTACCCGGTTGGGGTTGGTGCAGAATCATCATATCGCTTTTGGGGGTGGTTCGGAGACTTCCAGTTATCGTGCCTCCTTGGGATTTGTGGAAAGGGAAGGGGTTATCCGAAATACGAACTCACGTAATTTTACGACCAAGTTGAATATTACGCAGCATGCGTTCAATGATCTTCTGGTCTTTGATTTAGGCATATTTGGTTCCTTGCTAAAAAATGCTTATTTAAATGATGTACAGAAGATGTTCTATTCCGCCGCTACTTTCAACCCGACATTTCCGAATCATAAGAATATGGAGACGGGTAGCTGGGATCAAATAACCAACGCTAGCCAGATCACGAACCTTTGGCCTGGTTGGAGGTGAAGGATGATGATTCGAATGCTCATATAAATACGCACTTAAAACTGGTTTTTAACTTGAGTAAGCATTTAATGTTTACGGCTTTCGGTTCGTATACCTATAATGTAATAGATAACGCCCAATACCTCCCTACTTCGGTTTGGGCGCATGGGCAGGCTTATCGGGGGGAGCGGAAAACAGAATCTTTATTAGGAGATTTCATGTTGGCCTATAGAAAAGACTTTGGTTTGCATCAGCTAAATGTATTGGGATTGGCGGAAGCTCAGAAAATGATAACGAGTAGGTTTTTATACGACTGCGACGAATTTCAGTACCGATCGTTTTGGTTATGATAATTTACAGGCAGGTGCGGTACGTTTATGGGAGGGGACCGGTTCTTACTATGAGGCTCCTCATCTGGCTTCTTTCCTTGGACGTGTGAATTATATTTATGATGGAAAGTATATCGCTACCGTGAATGCCCGTGCGGATGCCTCTTCGAAAGTGGGGGCCAATAATAAATGGGGTTTTTTCCCTTCGGCTTCTGTCGCTTGGGTGTTGACCGAAGAGGAGTTTATGGAAGGTGTCTCGTGGGTAAGGAATTTAAAGATTCGTTCGGGATATGGCCTATCCGGTAATCAAGACGCGATCGATTCTTACAATTCTTTGCGATTGATGAAGCCTAATGGGGTTGTTTCCGTAATGGTGCGCCCACCGTTACCTTGGGTACGATCCGTAATGCGAATCCGGACTTGAAATGGGAGGTGAAACGTACGTTCAATGCCGGTATCGATGCCGGGTTTTTCGACAATCGTTTTATTCTTGCCGTAGATTATTATAATTCCAAGACGGATGATATGTTGTATTTATACGATGTAAGCGTTCCGCCTTTCGCTTATAATAAAATGTTGGCGAATCTGGGATCGATGCGAAATAGTGGCGTGGAATTGGTATTGGCGTCACGCCCTTGCGTACGAAAGATATGGAATTGAATATAAACGTAAACGTAACTTTCCAACGGAATAAATTGCTCTCCTTGAGCGGTTACTATAAAGGGGAATATATGTCCGCCCCGGAATATACTAGCATCTCGGATTTAAATGGGGCTGGTTTCCATGGAGTATAATCATATCGTTTATCAAATGGTCGGACAGCCTTTGGGTGTTTTTTATTTACCGAAATGTACAGGTTTGGTTTCCGATGGGAACGGTGGCTATAAGTATGAGATTGAAGACTTGAATGGAAACGGGGTGAGTTTGGAGGATGGTGAGGATCGTTATATTGCGGGACAAGCTATGCCGAAAACACTTTTAGGCTCTAATATCAGTTTCCGGTATAAACAATTCGATCTATCAGTACAGATTAACGGAGCCTTTGGGCATAAGATTTATAATGGAACATCGCTAACTTATATGAATATGGATATATTCCCGGATTATAACGTGTTGCGAGAAGCCCCATCCCGGAATATCCAAGATCAGACGGCTACGGATTATTGGTTGGAGAAAGGGGATTATATCAATTTTGATTATTTGACGTTGGGTTGGAACGTGTCTCTTGGTAATTTAAGGAAATATGTAAGAAACGTACGGCTTTCGGTTTCCGTAAATAATTTGGCGACAATTACAGGTTATTCGGGATTGACTCCGATGATAAATAGCTCTATCGTAAATAATACCTTAGGTATAGACGATAAGCGATCTTATCCGGTGGTTCGTTCCTATACGATGGGGTTGAGTTTTAATTTTTAAAAAGGTGTTCGTATGAGAAAGCTTTCTATTTTATCCTATATATTTGCGGGTTTGATGTTATCGTCGTGCGATGGCTATCTGAAAGAGGACCCTCGTGATCAGCTTTATCCGGAGGATGCGTACGATACCCCTCAGAATGGCTATCTGAATACGGTTGCTTCCTTATATAATTATATCGGAGGTTATAGCGATAGCCAAGGATTGCAGGGAACGTACCGGGGTGTCTACGACTTGAATACCTTTACGACTGACGAGGCCATGCTCCCGACTCGTGGCGGCGACTGGTATGACGGCGGTTTCTGGCAAGGTCTCTTCTTGCATAAGTGGGGAACGAATAGTGACGCTATCCAAGCTACTTGGGAATATCTGTATAAAGTAATCGTATTAAGCAATCAATCTTTAGAGATATTAGGCGAGTTGCGGCAAAAAACGGATTATAACGATTTAGATCGGTATGAGGCGGAGGTTCGTGCTTTTCGTGCGATGTATTATTATTATTTAGTCGATATGTTTGGCCGTGTCCCTCTTATCGTTTCTTCTTCCATTCCGGTGAAAGACGTGCGGCAGAGTGACCGGAAAGAGGTCTTTGATTTTGTTGTAAAAGAATTACAAGAATCCCTTTTGTTATTGAGTACGGCGCATAGTAATTCGCCCGGCGATTATTATGGAAGAATTACGAGACCGGTTGTTTATTTCTTATTGGCGAAGTTGGCCTTAAACGCAGAAGTGTTTACGGATAACGACTGGACAGATGGTCTGCGTCCGAATGGACGGGAAATCTATTTTAGAGTAGGCGAGAGGAAGTTGAACGCTTGGCAAACGGTTGTGGCGTACTGTGATTCAATAACAGACTTAAACTATAGCTTATCTCCGAACTATGCGGATAATTTTTCTGTATTTAATGAATCGTCAGGAGAGAATATTTTCACGATTCCGATGGATAAGAACTTATATACGAACCAAATGCAATATCTTTTCCGCTCCCGTCACTATAATCATGCCAAAGCATATGGATTGGGGGAGAGAACGGCTCTTGCGCTACGATAGAGACCCTTCGGGTATTTGCGTATGGGACGGACTCGGTCGATACCCGATTTTATGAGAATTATTACGCCGATACGATGTTTGACCTCAATGGTGATACGATTCGGTTAGATAATGGGACTCCTTTGGTGTATTTACCTCTAGAGGTTAGGTTGGATTTGTCTAGGTTGCCTGCCGAGAAAACGGCGGGTGCCCGCATGAAGAAATACGAGATCGATAAGATGGGGACGAAAGATGGAAAGCTATCGGATAATGATATCGTATTATCCGTTATGCGGATGTCTTGTTAATGAGATCGGAAGCGAAAGTTCGTAATGGAGAGAATGGGGATGAAGAGTTGAATGCCGTTCGTTTCCGTGTGGGAATGTTACCTCGTAAGGCGACATTAGAAAATATTTTGGCTGAGCGTCAACTGGAATTGGCTTGGGAAGGCTGGAGGAGGCAGGATTTGGTGCGTTTTGGAAAGTTTACCCGCCTTATACGGATCGCCCTCAATTGCCCCATGAATCGAATGGCTATACCACTGTTTTCCCCATTCCCGATAAAGTCCGTTCCTTGAATCCGAACTTGACACAGAATCCGGGGTATTAACTTGAATTTTGGGTGAAAACTAATTCTTTGTTTTCACCAAAGAGCATATCTTATTCTACATACAATACTAAACCTTTCAGATATTCCCCTTCCGGATGGTAGATATTCACCGGATGATCTGCGGGTTGGGTTAATTGATGTAAGATTCGGACACTACGGCCGGATTGGGCGGCAGCACTAAATACGGCTAAACGGAAATTCTCTTTACTAACTACTTGAGAACAAGAGAAAGTAAACAAGATTCCTCCCGGCTTGATCTTCTCGAAAGCGATCGCATTTAATTTGCGATACCCTTGTAAGGCGTTACGTAGTACATTCTTATGTTTAGCGAACGCAGGAGGGTCCAATATGATTAAATCATAATTACTTCCCATTTTTTCCAAATACTTAAACGCATCTTCCGCATATGCCTCATGACGGGGATCTCCCGGGAAATTCAAACTCGACATTCTTTTTCGTCAAAGAAATCGCTTTCGCCGAACTGTCTACGGAATGAACTACCTTAGCGCCTCCTCTCATCGCATAGAAAGAGAAACCGCCCGTATAACAGAACATATTCAATACGGAGCGATCCTTTGCGTAATGCTCCAACAAAGAGCGATTCTCCCGTTGATCCACGAAGAAACCTGTCTTTTGGCCTTTCTGCCAGTCTACACAGAATTTCAGTCCGTTTTCTATAGCGATATCTTCCACTTCGCCTCCGAATAAGTAACCATCTTCGCTACCTAAATTCGCTTTATAAGGTAAAGTCGCTTCCGATTTATAGTAGATGTTTTGTAAAGTATCGCCCAATACCGCTTTCAAAGCCTCCGCGATCTGATGACGGGCATAATGCATTCCTACCGAATGTGCTTGCATAACCGCCGTATGCGCATACATATCGATCACCAATCCCGGTAAATTATCGCCTTCGCCGTGAATCAGGCGGAACGTATTATTATTTTCTACCCCAGCCAGCCGCAAGGTCTTTCTGAGTTCGTAAGCAATACGGATACGTTCGATCCAAAAAGCATCGTCGATGGCGATTGGGGTGAAAGATAACACACGTACGGCGATACTGCCGATTTGGTAATGGCCGATTGCCAAAAAACGCTGGTTCGCTCCGTATACCTCTACCAAGTCACCCTCTTCCGGGTCGCCTTCAACAGATTGGATCGCCCCGGAAAATACCCATGGATGGAAACGCAATAGCGATTCTTCTTTCTTAGGCTTGAGAAAAACTTTACAATACTTCATTTATGCTTGATTCAATAAATTATATATTCTTAGGCAAGCCCAAGCATCGAGGGCCGCATATTTCTTTTGTGAGTCTGTCAATACATCCGCCTCCCAATTCGTGAGGCGTTGTCCTTTTGATATTTTTTTTTGGAAAAGTATCGCATATATCTTTTGCAGGCTGGCATCCTCGATGCCGAACTGGCCTACGTAATTCTGTAAATCAAGGAAATTGGCGGGTTCTATATCCGAACGCTTCCGTATCGCCCCGAAATCATCCCGTAAAGATAACCCGATCTTTAAGGTCGAACTGCTTTTCAGGAATTTCTCCAGAGATTCCGGTATACCGATATGATTCAAGCGGAACAAGAAACAAGTATCATCCGTTGATATCTGCATCAATGAGATCTTGTAACGCTGTCCTTTCTTAAAGCTGGGACGGGTCTCCGTATCAAAACCGACGATCGGAAAACGCAGCAAGTACTCTACGGCCTTGTCTGCCTCCTCTTTACTAAGGATCGTAATGATACGTCCCTTGAATTCCTCTACGGTAAGTTTCGCTATTTCCTCTTTAGCAATTGTATGTATAAATTGTTGTATCATTCTTCCTCTTCATTCTTTTCCAAATCCTCATCACCACTGTAACGCACAGCGTGCAACGCTTTCAAGGCATTCAATAATTGCTGTCCCCAGTATTCTTGGAAGTTCGTGCGGCACAAAGCGATAGCCTCTTGCATAACTTCCTCGTTTCCTTGACGGAATAAAGATACGAAATTTCCTGTATCTTGATAGACATCTGCCAAATTCTCGGAAATAAACGCTGCGATAGGAGTATCGCTATACCGCATATCCGCATGAAATGTTTCCAGATAGGAATCTCGTTCGCCAAGCAAACCGGCTATCCGTGAACGAACCGACTCGTACATGTCTTCTGAAACGGAAAGCTCAAGCTCGGTTTCCTCTTCAGATTCCACTTCGGGCAACAGGCTGGCCTTTAAATATAAAAGAGGCAAAAGTTTGTTGCCTTATCTACGAAGTCGAAAAGCCCGGTATTTCTGGCGGCCTCAACAAAGGTACAATATTCCAGTGCTACCGTAACAAATTCTAGCGTGTTGCGCTCGTATATCGGATTTTCTTCTTTTTCCATGTGCCTGTTCGTCTAATCATTCTTGATAACAATTCGCAAAAATACAACAAAAATCCGTTTTTTTCGTGATAAAGCCCCGAATATTCTTTTTGCTCTTGAGTTCAAAACATCGTTTATGTTAATTTGCTTTTTTTGTGATAAAAACGAACGTATTATTTATGTAAACAGAAAAATGATCTTATATGTTACGTAAAATTAGATTAACACTCGCTGTCATTATCTTTACTATGACACTCTTTTGTTCCTTGACTTTACGGGGTGAACGCATTGCTGGTTGGGATGGATAGCAAAAATGCAATTCCTGCCGGCCTTATTGGCGGTGAATGTTGGGGTTGTATCGGTATTATTGGTATTAACCTTACTCTTTGGACGTGTCTATTGTTCGGTTATTTGTCCGTTAGGCGTATTTCAAGATGTTGTTTCTTGGATAGCCGGAAAACGCAAAAAGAATCGTTTCTCTTATTCCCCGGCAGTCTCATGGTTACGTTATGGAATGTTAGGAATTTTTATTATCGCTTTTTTAGCGGGTATCGGTTCTCTGGTGGCTCTATTAGATCCGTATGGAGCCTATGGACGAATAGCCTCGAATCTTTTTGCTCCTTTATATCAATGGGGAAATAATCTCTTGGCTTATTGGGTGGAGCGTGCGGATAGTTATGTCTTTTATTCTGTAGATGTGTGGATAAAAGTGTGGCTACGTTTGGGGTAGCGCTCGTTACGTTTGTGGTTCTTTTCCTATTGGCTTGGCGTAATGGACGTACGTATTGTAATACGATCTGTCCGGTGGGTACGGTCTTGGGATTTGTCGCCCGTTTTTCTTTTTTAAGACCGGTGATCGATGTAGAGAAATGCAACGGATGTGGCTTATGTGCCCGTAATTGCAAGGCTGCCTGTATAGATTCGAAAAATCATTCGATTGATTATAGTCGTTGCGTTACTTGCTTGGACTGCATCGATAAATGTAAAAGAGGAGCTTTGACATATGTGCCTCGTAAACGAAAAACAGAATCGGAGAGAGAGGCTGATCGACCTGAAGAAAACACCCGCCGTAATTTCTTAACCTTTACGGGATTGCTGGCGACATCGGTATTGAAAGCCAGTCGGGGGTAAATGCGGATGGAGGGTTGGCGGATATTGCGGATAAGTTAACCCCGGATCGTATGACCCCGATAGTTCCGCCCGGGGCTTTGAGTTTACGAAACTTCACCGGACATTGTACGGCTTGTCAACTCTGTGTCTCGGTATGTTCGAATCAAGTTTTGCGTCCTTCTACAGATCTAAAGAAGTTTATGCAACCGGAAATGTCGTATGAGCGAGGATATTGTCGTCCGGAATGTACGAAATGCTCCGAGGTTTGTCCGACCGGTGCGATCCAATTGATTACGAAAGCGGACAAATCCGCCACGCAGATTGGACATGCGGTATGGATCAAGGAAAATTGTGTGGTGAATACCGATGAGGTAAATTGTGGCAACTGTGAGCGGCATTGTCCGACGAAAGCTATTCAGATGGTGGCGAAAGACCCCAATGATCCTAAATCATTGAAAGTACCGGTTATCGATACGGAACTTTGTATCGGTTGTGGCGCATGTGAATATTATTGTCCGTCTCGTCCGTTAAGCGCAATCTATGTTGAGGGACATGAGAGACATCGTACGGTTTAATAATCTCAAAAAATGTATGGTAATGAGTAATAATAATATAGATCGCAGGAATTTCTTAAAAGTATTGAGCACCGGTACGGCCGCTGCCTCGACAGGGCTTTTATATGGATGTGGTGGAGATCCTAAGCGGCAAGGTGTGTCGCAGACCGGAAGCTATTTGGGTGAAGTCCCGACAGATAAGATGACATACCGGACGAATCCGCATACGGGCGATAAGGTCTCCTTGTTAGGATATGGATGTATGCGCTGGCCGTTGCGTCAGAAAGCGGATGGATCGGGGGAAGAGATCGATCAAGAAGCGGTGAATGCATTGGTGGATTATGCGATTGCTCATGGCGTGAACTACTTTGATGTGGCACCGGTTTACGTGCGCGGTCTTTCCGAACAGGCAACAGGGCTAGCTCTTAGTCGCCATTCCCGGGATAAATATTTTATCGCCACGAAGCTTTCAACCATCGTCCTGTACCGGAATGGCGTACTCTTGAGGGCTCCAAGGGCTTGTTCGAACAGTCGCTAAAGAATCTGCGAGTGGATTATATCGATTATTATCTGATTCATGGCGTAGGTCTGGGGGGCATGGACGATTTGAGGAAGCGCCTTTACGATAACGGTGTCTTGGATTTCTTGTTAAAGGAGCGGAAAGCCGGTCGTATCCGCAATTTGGGCTGGTCGTTTCATGGAGACGTCAAGGTCTTCGATTATTTGTTATCCTTGGATATCCCTTGGGACTTCGTTCAGATCCAGTTGAATTACGTGGATTGGAAAAATGCTTCTGGTTGGAACGTGAATGCGGAGTATTTGTATGGGGAATTGGAGAAGCGTAATATTCCCGTCGTTATCATGGAGCCTCTTTTAGGCGGGCGTTTATCTCGGCTGAATGCCCTTTCGTTGGCTAAATTGAAACAGATGCGTCCGGATGACAGCCCGGCCTCGTGGGCTTTTCGGTATGCGGGCTCTCCAAAAGGAGTACTGACCGTGCTGAGTGGTATGGTGTATATGGAGCATTTACAAGAGAACATCCGAACCTTCTCGCCTTTGGAACCGATTACGGAACAAGAAAATAAGGCTTTGGAAGAGGTGACGGAGAGGATGCTACATTCGGATTTCGTACCTTGTACGGAATGTCAGTATTGTATGCCTTGTCCGTATGGCTTGGATATTCCGGGAACGTTCGCTCATTATAACCGTTGCGTGAATGACGAGCTGGTTGCGAAGAGTTCACAGGATGCGAATTATCGGGAGGCTCGCCGGGCGTTCTTAGTCGGTTATGATCGTAAGGTTCCTAAACTTCGTCAAGCCGGACACTGTATAGGATGCGATAAATGCGTACCGAAATGTCCGCAAGGCATTAAGATACCGGAGCAAATGCGAAAGATCGATCAATACGTGGAGCAATTGAAGCAAGAGACTTTATAGTCTTATTTAAAATACCTGCTTTATTCGTGATAAATCCCCGATTATTCTTTTTAGTCGGGGATTGTTCTCTATTATTACCTGTTTTACTATTTTTGTCGAAATAATAGAAGGAATGTTAATGATAGACTAATGTTGGATATACTAATAGGATAAAAAACCGATCGAGTTATGAGTTCATGTGGAAAGAATGAGAACCCTCAAGAGATGAATCGCCGTAAATTCTTGAAGGTATTTGGGGGTGGGGCTGTCGCCTCTTCGGCGGCGCTTTACGGTTGCGCTCCCAAGAATGAGCCGGGGGCGGCTGTGGCGTTAGGTGAGGTTCCTACCGATAAAATGACCTATCGCCAACATCCTACGAATGGCGATAAGGTTTCTATTTTAGGATATGGTTGTATGCGTTGGCCCTTGAAACAAGGATCGGACGGTAAAGACCAGATTGATCAAGAAGCCGTGAATCGTTTAGTGGATTATGCGATAGAGCATGGGGTGAATTACTTTGATACTTCTCCTGTTTATGTACAAGGTATGTCCGAGAAAGCGACCGGTATCGCATTGGCACGCCATCCTAGGAACTCCTATTATTTGGCCACTAAACTGTCAAACTTCCAGAACTATACGAGAGAAAACTCGTTGGCGATGTATCGGCAGTCGTTCCGTGATTTGCAAACCGATTATTTGGATTATTATTTGCTTCACTCTATCGGTGGGGGGAATGGTATCGAGCTTTTCAATGACCGCTATATAAATAATGGAATGCTTGATTTCTTGGTGAAAGAACGGGAAGCGGGACGTATCCGTAACTAGGTTGGTCTTTTCATGGGGATGTAAAAGTGTTTGATTATGTGTTGGATATGGGCGTGAAATGGGATTTCGTTCAGATCCAGCTGAATTATCTGGACTGGAAACATGCCTCGGGGCGTAACGTAAACGCTGATTATCTGTATGGCGAATTAGAGAAGCGAGGTATTCCGGCGGTTATCATGGAACCGCTATTAGGAGGTCGCTTATCGAATGTTCCGGATCATATCGTTGCTCGTTTGAAACAGCAACGGCCTGAGAATAGCGTGGCTTCATGGGCTTTTCGTTTCGCCGGCTCTCCGGATGGGTCTTGACGGTGTTAAGCGGCATGACTTATATGGAGCATTTGCAAGATAATATCCGTACCTATTCCCCGCTTATCCCGGTAACGGACGAGGAGAAAGACTTTTTGGAAGAGACGGCCCAGCTTATGATGAAATATCCGACAATACCTTGCAATGATTGCAAATATTGTATGCCTTGTCCATATGCGTTGGATATTCCGGGTATTCTCTTACATTATAATAAATGTGTGAACGAAGGAAATGTTCCGAAAAGCGCACAAGACGAAAATTACGCGAAAGCTCGTCGTGCCTTCTTAGTCGGTTATGACCGGAGTGTCCCAAAGTTGCGTCAAGCGAACCATTGTACAGGGTGTGAGCAATGTAATCCTCATTGTCCGCAGGGTATCGATATCCCCAAAGAGATGCAGCGTATCGATAAATTCGTGGAAGAGTTGAAAGTGAATGGTTAACCTTTAAACAAACGGAAAATTATGTTACGAAAAATAAGAATATTCGCCGCCACCTTTTGCTTTGTGCTGATAACCCTGTTATTTCTTGATTTCACGGGTACGATTCACGCTTGGTTCGGATGGTTGGCAAAGATACAGTTTTGGCCTGCGTTGTTGGCTTTGAATGTCGGTGTTGTGGTAGGTTGATAATCTTGACTCTTTTATTGGGGCGTGTATATTGTTCCGTTATCTGCCCTTTAGGGGTATTGCAAGATATCATTTCGTGGTTTGCTAGTAAACGGAAGAAATACCGCTTTTCCTATTCTCCCGCATTGAAGTGGGTACGTTATGGTACCTTGGTTATTTTTATATTGGCTTGTATCGCTGGTATCGGTTCCTTGGTAGCGTTGATTTCGCCTTATAGCGCTTATGGGCGTATCGCTTCTAATTTATTTGCGCCAATCTATCAAGAGGCAACAATCTATTGGCCTATTTCGCAGAACGTATGGATAGTTACGCATTCTATTCGGTGGACGTATGGGTGCGTAGCCTGGCTACGATGGGAATCGCTATTCTGAGCTTTGTCATATTGGCGATTTTAGCTTGGAGAAATGGACGTACATATTGTAATACGATCTGTCCGGTAGGTACGGTTCTCGGTTTTTTGTCGAAGTATGCTTTACTTAAACCTCGTATTGATACCGATAAATGTAATGGTTGCGGATTATGCGCACGTAAATGCAAGGCTTCTTGCATCGACTCTAAGAATCATGCGATCGATTATAGCCGTTGCGTGACTTGTATGGACTGTTTGGATAATTGCCGTCAAGGCGCGATTTCGTATACGAGGGCACACAAGGCTGATAAAGCTACTTCGGTAAAAGAATCCTCAACGAAGGACACTACGGATGTTTCCCGCCGTCGAGCTTGTCAGCTACGGCATTGGTAGCCATGTCTTCTGTTTTGCATGCTCAGCAGAAAAAGCTGGAGGATTATGTGGAGATGAAGAAAGACGGAGGCTTTGCGCCGATTAAAGAACGTAAAGAGCCGAATCGTTTGGCACCATTGGTTCCTCCCGGAGCTTGAGTATTGGGAATCTGGCCCAACATTGCACGGGGTGCCAGCTTTGTGTATCTGTCTGCGAGAATCATGTCTTGCGTCCGTCTACGGATCTGATGAAACTGATGCAGCCGGAGATGGCTTTCGATAGAGGGTATTGCCGTCCGGAATGTGTGAAATGTTCGGAGTTTGCCCGACGGGAGCGATCAAACCGATTACGAAAGAAGACAAATCTGCTATACAGATCGGTCATGCCGTATGGGTAAAAGATCTTTGTATTGTCAATACGGACGGTATGAGTTGTGGTAATTGTGAACGCCATTGCCCGACAAAATCGATCCAGATGGTGGCGAAAGATCCTGCAGATCCGAAGTCGTTAAAGATCCCGGTGATCAATACGGAAACTTGTATTGGTTGTGGTGCTTGCGAGTACCTTTGTCCATCTCGTCCTTATAGTGCGATCTATGTAGAAGGACATGAGATGCACAGATCTATTTAATGCCGTTAAAATCTATCCCCAAAAACATGTACGTGTTTCTGCGAAAACATGTACATGTTTTTCAGAAAACACGTACGTCTTTTTTTCAAAGGTTCGTCAGACTCGATTTTTCTATGTACATTTGCGTGTTATAAAAGAATTATTGAGAAACTATTTATGGCAAAGAAGACAACAACAACAAAGCAAAATCATACAGAGCCGAGCTGGTTCGCAGCCTTGAAGACTTTTTTTACAAATGAACGGACCCGTTTCATTACAGGTTTGATTATCTCTATACTAACCATTTACGTAGGGCTTGCTTGATTTCGTTTTTTCTTTACAGGAGCCGCCGATCAAAGTAAAATAGAGAATGTTCCTTTAGGGGATTTGTTGACCAATCGAGGATCGGTAGAGAATTGGACGGGCGTACGCGGGGCGTATTTGTCTGATCTATTGATGAACCGTTGGTTTGGCATCTCTTCTTTTATGATCCTCTTTTTCTTGGGATCGGTTGGGGCGAAACTCATGAATTTAAATAAAGTATCCTTGTTGAGACGTTTCTTGTTCAGTGCTTCGGCGTTGATCTGGGGATCTGTGTTTTTTGCTTTCATATTTATCAAGGGATATGAGGATACGTTTATTTATCTAGGCGGTCAACACGGATATTACATCTCGGAGATGTTTATTACCAATATCGGAATTCCCGGAACGATCTTGCTTTTATTAGGCTCATTCTTAATCATCGCTATTTTTACCAGTAAGAAGACTATCCCGTTCTTGCAGCGTATGTTCTCTTTAGGTTGGGTGAAAAATCGTTTGAAACGTGAAGGCCGAGAAGATGAGGTTGAAGTGGATCAGACGGAAAAAGAGGATATTGTAATTCCTCGCTCTAAGCCTGTCGTAGAGCAACCGGATGAACAACCGGAAATGAATGATTACGAAGAGTTTGATACGGAGCTGAATTGTTGGAGGCCGAAGGGAAAGAAAACCGTAAAACAGTACCAGAATATGAGGAGGAAGAGGTAGCTGCTGATGATGATTTAGTCGTTACGATCGCAAAAGGTGACGATGATCCGATAAACGAAAAGACAGAGGAGATAAATACCCCGGAATTAGGGGATGAGGAGGATGCCGGATTCACGGTGGAAGTTGCTGCCGGTAATGATGAACTACTATGCTTCGGCCTTGGGTACGTATGATCCCCGTTTGGATCTTTCCCGTTATGTATTTCCTACCTTGGACTTACTGAAAGCGTATGATAGTGGGAGCATGGAGATCAATCGGGACGAATTGGCGGAAAACCAACGCTTGATCAAGCAAGCCTTGGAAGATTTCAATATCAAGATCGCCTCGATCAAGGCAACAGTCGGACCTACGGTTACGCTTTATGAGATTGTACCCGAGGCGGGTGTCCGTATTTCTAAGATCAAGAACTTGGAGGATGATATCGCCTTGAGTTTATCCGCTTTGCAGATCCGTATTATCGCTCCGATGCCCGGAAAGGGAACGATCGGTATCGAGGTGCCGAATAAGAATCCTCAGACGGTATCGATGCAATCTGTTATCGCTTCACGCCGATTCGTTGAGGGTAAGTATGAGCTGCCTGTGGCGATGGGTAAGACGATTACGAACGAGGTGTTCATGTTCGATCTTTGTAAGACACCGCATCTATTGGTAGCCGGTGCTACGGGGCAAGGTAAGTCTGTCGGTCTAAATGCGATCATCACTTCCTTATTATATAAGAAGCATCCATCGGAGTTGAAATTCGTGATGGTAGACCCGAAAATGGTTGAGTTTAGTATCTATTCCAAGATAGAACGTCATTATCTGGCGAAACTTCCGAATGCGGAGAAGCCGATCGTTACGGACCAGCTGACGCTGTCGCTACATTGAACTCGTTTGGTGATCGAGATGGAAGACCGGTACCGTTTATTGGTGAATGCGAATGTTCGTAATATAAAGGAATACAACGCTAAGTTTATTGAACGGCGGTTGAACCGCAGAAGGGACATCGCTTCTTACCCTATATCGTGGCAGTGGTGGATGAGTTTGCCGACTTGATCGCAGTGGCCGGACGTGAGATCGAGTTGCCTATCTCTCGTATTGCGGCGAAGGCCCGTGCGGTAGGTATCCATATGATCTTGGCTACGCAACGCCCGGATACAAAGGTGATTACCGGTACGATCAAGAGTAACTTTCCGAGCCGTATTGCCTTTAAGGTTGCTTCTATGATCGATTCACGTACGATTCTGGATGCTCCGGGTGCTAACCGTTTGATCGGACGGGGTGATATGTTGATTGTTGTAGCGGGACAAGAGCCGGTTCGTGTGCAATGCGCTTTTGTAGATACGCCCGAGGTGGAGGATATCGTGGATTATATCGGTGAGCAGGCTGGCTTCCAAACCGCTTATCTGCTTCCGGACTATGTACCGGAAGGGGGAGAGGCATCGACTTCGGGAGCTGTCGATTTATCAGATCGAGACCCCTTATTTGATGAGGCGGCTCGCTTGATCGTGATTCAGCAACAAGGTTCTACTTCTTTGATCCAGCGTAAATTCGCTATCGGTTATAATCGTGCCGGACGTTTGATGGATCAATTGGAGGCTGCCGGTATTGTTGGCCCGTTTGAGGGAAGTAAGGCCCGTCAAGTATTGGTGCAAGATGAGTATTCGTTGGAGCAAGTATTAAATGCTTTGAAATAAATATGAGAAGAGAATATAAAGTAAGAGTGTGGCGGTGTATCGCGTTTGTCGGATTATTCTTGTGTTTCCTGCTGGGACTAGGAGTGGGGGCGTATGCCCAGAATGCGAATGATATCTTGGGGAAGGCGGCCGCTGCTTATGAGAATTCAAATGGGAATAAGTGCTTCTTTTACGATGTTTACCCGTTCTGCCGGTCAGAATGCGGGAGAGAGTTTTGAGGGAACCATCCAGATGAAAGGTGATAAGTTTACATTAGTTACGCCGGAGGCGCTTACTTGGTTTAATGGTACGACGCAATGGACGTATGTGGAACGGAACGATGAGGTGAACGTGACGAATCCTACGGGAGAGGAGTTGCAATTTACAAATCCCGCTCTTTTATTAAATAGTTATAAGAAGGGATTCACGGCGGCTTATAAAGGCGAGAGTACGGCACCGAACGGAAAAGCCGCTTACGATGTGGAATTGACACCGAAGAAAAAAGGGGATATCGTGAAAGTGGAGTTGCAAATCGAGAAATATTCAAATTTCCCGGCTCGTATCACGGTTACTTCTAAAAACGGCGTTAGCAGTACGATCCAGATCAGCCAATTGAAAACAGGTATAAACCAACCAGATCGTTTTTTTGTTTTTAACGAAGGGGATTATCCGGACGTAGAGGTGATAGACCTTCGATAATAGAGAATTGAAAATTGATAATTAATACTTAGATACTATGAGCGATTCAGTGAATGAGAAGTACGTTGCCTTATTATAGGCTCGGGTCCAGCAGGTTATACGGCAGCGATTTATGCTTCCCGTGCAATTTATCTCCGGTGCTTTATGAAGGAATACAGCCGGGGGACAATTAACGACAACTACGGAGGTGGAGAATTTCCCGGGATATCCGGACGGTATAACCGGTCCTGAGTTAATGGAAGATTTAAAAAAACAAGCCGTCCGTTTTGGTGCGGATATCCGTTTCGGTATCGCTACCGCCGCTGATTTGGGTGAGGCTCCTTATAAAATTACGATTGATGGCGAGAAAGTGATCGAGACGGAGACTTTGATTATCGCTACGGGTGCTTCCGCGAAGTATCTGGGTCTTCCGGATGAACATAAGTATGCGGGTATGGGTGTATCCGCTTGTGCTACTTGCGATGGTTTCTTCTATCGTAAAAAGACGGTAGCGGTAGTGGGTGGTGGAGATACGGCCTGTGAGGAAGCGATTTACTTGGCTGGTTTGGCGAAGCAGGTTTACTTGATCGTGCGTAAACCCTATTTGCGTGCTTCAAAAGTAATGCAAGAACGTGTCTTCAAAACTCCGAATATCACGGTACTTTTCGAGCATAATACCTTAGGTTTGTTTGGAGAGAATGGCGTGGAGGGTGCTCATTTGGTAAAACGTATGGGAGAGCCGGATGAGGAGAAAGTGGATATCGCTATCGATGGTTTCTTCTTGGCGATTGGTCATAAACCCAATTCGGACATCTTCAAGCATGGGTAGATACGGATGAGGTTGGTTATATCGTGACGGTTCCGGGAACTCCCCGCACGAAAGTTCTGGGTGTATTTGCCGCTGGAGATGTCGCTGATCCCCCATTATCGTCAAGCTATTACCGCTGCGGGAAGTGGTTGTAAGGCAGCTATTGAGGCCGAACGTTATTTATCAGAGATCGGAAAATAATCCGTGGGAGGAGGGTGTGCCATATCATAAATTATGACACACTGTCCTCTTGCCTTGAAATACAAGTTTACCATGAATTTAAAATCTACTCTTCTTTTGCTACTTTGCCTGATGATGGCAGGAATGGTAGCGGCAAAGGATAATACGAAAGTGATAGCCATCGGGGGTATTGGAAAACGGAGGCTCTGCCAGAACTCTATCCGCTCTTTGGAACGTGCTAGCGAAATTGGTGCCTATGGCTCGGAATTCGACGTGCATCTTACAGCAGACAATGTGTTGGTTGTCTACCACGATAATGATATCCAAGGAAAACATATCCAATCTTGTACATACGATGAATTGAAGGATCTACAATTGAGTAACGGCGAAAAGCTCCCTACTTTGGAACAATATTTGAAACGTGCGAAGAAATTGAAGAATATCCGGTTAATATTTGAATTGAAATCCCATGATACCCCGGAACGTAATCGAGATGCGGCAAGGTTATCTGTGCAAATGGTAAAGCGTATGAAATTAGCGAAACGTACGGATTACATATCTTTTAATATGGATGCTTGTAAAGAATTTATCCGTCTATGTCCGAAATCTGAGGTTTCTTATCTGAATGGAGAATTATCCCCGATGGAATTGAAAGAGCTTGGTTTTACAGGATTAGACTACCATTATAAAGTCTTGCAATCTCATCCGGATTGGGTGAAGGATTGTAAAGTCCTAGGCATGACTTCGAATGTCTGGACCGTAGATGACCCTAAATTAATGGAAGAGATGATCGATCTGGGAGTCGATTTTATTACGACTGATTTACCGGAAGAGACTCAAAAAATACTACATTCGCGGGCTCAATAAGGCATTATAAAGATGAGAAAGTTTTGTCTGTTGCTTATCCTGTCGCTGGCTTTACCCGTTTTTTGTCTGTTACAAGCGGTGGAGCCTCCAAAAAAGGAAATTCGTGCGGTTTGGTTGACTACGGTTTATGGTCTGGATTGGCCTCATAAACCGGCTACTACCGAGGCGGGACGAAAAGCCCAGCAACAGGCATTGCTTGATATCTTGGACCGGCTTCAAGAAGCGAATTTTAATATGGTCTTCATTCAGGCTCGCTTGAGGGGAGAGTGATGTATCGTTCGGCTATCGAACCAGTCAGTAAGACATTCTCCGGTAAGTATGGAGAATTACCGGGATATGATCCGCTCGCTTTTGTCGTTGATGAATGCCATAAACGGGGAATGGAATGTCATGCGTGGTTCGTGACTTTCCCGTTGGGAACGGAAAAAAGCGTGAAGGAGCAAGGAAAGCTTTCCGTGGTTAAAAAGAAACCAAAACTCTGCAAACGGCATAATGGAGAGTGGTATTTGGACCCCGGTGTACCGGAGACCGCTGATTATATCTTATCCTTAGTCAAGGAGATCGTGAATGGCTACGATATAGATGGCATCCATTTTGATTATATCCGCTATCCGGAAGAGGCGAAAAAATTCCCGGATAAAGCGCTGTATAATAAATCCGGTAAGAAAAAGTCTCTGGCAGACTGGCGTAGGGAGAATATCAACCGGATGGTTTATCGTATTTACGATTGGGTAAAGCAAACGAAACCTTGGGTACAGGTTAGCAGTTCGCCACTCGGGAAATATAATCGTATTGAACGGGTACCTAACGCGGGTTGGACCGCTTACGAAAGTGTCTTCCAAGACCCTAAGATGTGGATGCAACAAGGTAAACAAGATATGATTGTTCCGATGATGTATTACCTGCATGATAACTTTTTCCCGTTTGTTGACAATTGGGTAGATAACTGCAACGGACGCCTTGTAGTTCCCGGATTGGGCGCGTACCGGATGTTGAAAGAAGAGGCAGACTGGACCGTCAACGATATAACGGATCAGATCGACTACAGCCGTTATTACGGAGGGCCGGCTGTACATTCTTCCGTTGTGC
>ENA-OQEB01000060-OQEB01000060.1-human-gut-metagenome-genome-assembly--contig:-NODE-60-length-42702-cov-3.331509_pt1 | contig 42702 bp, 47 predicted proteins | sample MGYA00242787_ERZ504619 | MGnify/ENA primary metagenome ERZ504619 (study PRJEB26092, sample SAMD00036317) | human gut metagenome | host: Homo sapiens | study: EMG produced TPA metagenomics assembly of... | reverse complement strand
ATCGATCGATGTCAGAGTACGTAGCTGTACATCGATCGATGCTCAGACGTACGTAGCTGTACATCGATCGATGCTCAGACGTACGTAAGCTGTACATCGATCGATGCTAATCTAGCTGAAGCATAAGTTTAATTTTAATAGATAAAAGACTATGGCACATCAGAGTAAATATCCTAGTTTAGACAGACAATGGCATAAGATGATGTTTTCTTTCTTTGAATATCTTCCTATGCAATATCGGCAGGCAACGGAAAGAGAATGGCAAATTCGTAAGATGATATGGAGTTTTAAGGATGGAAAATCTTATTTGAATGTAGCTTGGATGATAGCGAATAAGTTACATCAAGTTTTTGGTGATGATGTTAAGAATATTGTTTTTGCTTGTGTCCCGGCTTCTTCTGCTGATAAGAATGAACTTCGTTATAAGGGGTTTGCTTCGGCTGTGTGTAAGTTTTCAGGTGCTATCAATGCGTATGAACATATACGTGTCAGTGGAGATCGTTTGGCTATTCATGAGAAATTTGATAGCAAGTCGCTTCATAAAGTACAAGTGATAGAATTTGACAAGGACTTTTTTCGGGGTAAGAAAATCTTGGTATTTGACGATATTTTAACAAAAGGATTTTCGTATGCTCGTTTCGCTTGTCAGTTGGAAAAATAGGAGGTGAGGTTTTGGGAGGTTTCTTTTTAGGTAAAACAGTTGTCCGTATGTTATAAAGATGAAAGAAAAAGAGACTTATATAGAGAAGCAGAAGGGTATCTTTGGAGATACTACTTGGTTCACTTATCGTTATGAGGTGAATGGAATGGTGTATGAAACTTCGGCAGGTTCGTTGGATATATGTAGAAAGGCACATGATAAATGGATGAAAATGATGTCCGTTGCTTTTACCGGTCATAGAACGATACGAACAAATAAATATGCTTTGTCCGTATCGTTGAATGAAGAGGTACGTTTCTGCTATGAGAATGGAAGCCGTTTTTTCTATATCGGTTGTGCGGTTGGATTTGACATGATGGCTGCTCATACCATACTTGAACAAAGGAAACAATATCCCGATATGGTTTTGGTGGCGGTTGTTCCTTATGTCGGGCAAGATGTGTATTTCAACAAAGAGGACAAACAGAGGTATGCTGATATTTTGCGCCAAGCCGACAAAGTGGTAGTTCTATCCGAATATTATTATGCCCAATGCTATGCCCACCGTAATGATTACATGATTTCACACGCCTGTAGGCTGATTGCTTATTGGGATGGAAAATCTGTTGGAGGAACTTCTTATACGTTTAACAAGGCACAAAAAAAGAAATTGGTGATACACAATCTGTTTTGATTCAGATTGTATATCACTGTTTTCCAGCGGTATGATCAAACGTGGCGATGTCGTACCGTCTGGTTGCTATAAGTATCAATATTTCCGGTGCAAAAGAGGAATACACAATAAATATGAAAAGCAATGATAGATGAATTTTACTTAATGAGGCTGTCCATTTTCGGACACCTTTTTTTAAGCATAGTGATCATTTTGGTTTTTATTTGTTGTTTGTGACTCTAATGTATAAAAAAGCCTGGACTACAAATAGCCAAGCTTTACATGTGTATAGTCAAGGCTTCTTTGGTCTATCCGTCACTCCCTCTGTATATGATATCTCTTAAAACAGGCGACGGCACAAAGGGAGCCCTTTATCTTTGATAATACAAAGATATCTGACTTTGATTTTTATACTTCGCAACAGGAAAAGGGGATGTGTCTGACTTTTGACACATCCCCATGATTAATCAGATATTTAGGACTTCGTCATCTGTTTTTATGGAGTGCACATTTTGGAAGATAAACATTCTAGTGAAGAAAAACAGCAAAAAAATGCAGGTTTTCCTTGCGTAGAACATAGAATGCACACCGCCCTTATAAAACTTTGCGATACAGGGTTAGCTGAATGCTTACAATATTTCACACAAACGGTTCATTTAATCGATAAGAACCACAAGTAAAATCTGGTATTAACACAGGTTGTGAGCCATGTTTTACGGACCATTCGCTTAATGGGATAATAGAACTCCAGGCTACGGCATCATAAACATCTATGTCCATAGGCAAACCATTTCTTAAACAATCTATCAAACGCCAACTCATTAAAAAATCCATTCCACCATGTCCTCCAATCTTTTTAGCCATATTTCCTATCCTTCGGACTATTTCTGGCATATATTTTTCTGTTAAATTTTCCATTTCCTTTTCGCTCACCCAGTCATCACCCAAAGAAATACGCTCAGGAAAAGGATATTTTTGTACAGCTCCCTTTGTCCCACTTACCATGTAAATACGTGAGTAAACCCGAGGACTTGTTGTATCATATTGTAACATAATAGTTCGCCCTCTTTCTGTACGAATAACAGAAGTATTCATATTCCCCCGATAAGTATCTGTCGCTAAATACTTATAAATAGGATTTTTCTGAGCAAATTCGGTAGCCATTTCTGCCATCATAAAATCATTGAAGACATAGAAACCATATGAGTCATCCGATCTCCTCTGTTTATATTCATTGCTTGACAAATCGGTCCTAATCCATGTGTTGGATATAAATTACCATTATGACGTTGACTTTCCTCTATACGCCACATATCTCCGTCTCTATTTTTCACAAAATTATTCTGATGATGAATATAAGCGGCATCTGCATGAATAATAGTACCCAATAAACCTTGACGAATCATATTCAACGTTAGCAACTCAAAAAATCATAACAACAATTTTCCAACATCGTACAATGTTTTTTGTTTTTCCGATGTTTCAACTAATTGCCAAGCTTCATCAATGGTTGCAATTGCTGGGACTTCTACGGCTACATGTTTTCCACACAACATAGCGTAATTACTGATTTTTGCATGAAGAGGACCTCTTGGTACTGCTATCATAATTAAATCTATATCAGATTGTTCACAGACAGACTTCCATGCGTCAGGAGAACCTCCATATTCGCACGCGACAGGATTTTTAAAATCCGACAATAACTTTTGGGCTTCATCAATGCGAAATTGCCTTAAATCACAAAGAGCCTTAACTTCAATACCTTCTATATATAGCATTTGTGTCATATTGAAAATACCTCGGTTACCTATACCAATAAAACCAATTCGAACAGTCTCTAATTTAGGAGCACGGTAACCACACATATTAAATTTCTGTTTGTGAAAAGTATGCAAAGATTCATTGATCGTTTTCACCGACTCGAGGTCTATTGCCTTCACACTATTCCCTAATAAAAGTCCAGTTCCTATTACTGCCTGTTTGATAAAATTCCTTCTATTTTCATTCATACTATTACTTTTAATCAAATAAACAATTTAATTTTCACTACCATTGGAGTTCCATCTTAACCAAGCAGAATCAGATTCTTTTTTGTACTTTTCAGCATCCTCCTTCATTTTAATCTTATTTGCAAAAACTCCCGTTCCTATTTGCTCGTAGACTCCTACATCCAATAATCCATCTTCTATGGGATTTCCCCAAAAGTCATATTTCCCCGACAAGGGTATATAAAAGCCAGCATTAATACAGGGAGAATCAGATTGTAACTGATATCCAGTCAAAGAAGAAAAACCTTCTTTACCTGTCCCCGGTGCAATAAACAAAGGATCAGCGATTAATTTGTTCGGATCATTTGGGATACCATTTTTCCACAGACCGAAATAACAATTATTATAAAATAATTTATAAGGCATTCCTCGTGCAACTTTTACAGATTCATCGAAGGTTCGCCCTAAAGTTTCCCCCTTTGAATACACCGTTCTGAAACAACTCTGCCAGTTGCATAAAATATATTATTACAAAAGGCAGCACCTATCGTCGTTTTATTGACCATACCATCATTTCCACAAAAAAAATCAATATCTACTGTCCCATAATCGATATAAAAAATATTATTATGTAGCATATTCCGATCTCCTATCTCACACTGCATTTGTACCAAGTGAGTTTGATCATTTTCACTAATGTTATAACGAGCTATATTTTCAAAAGTTCGCCCCATAAACAAAAGGAATCCATGATTATTCTGACTATAATTATACTGTAAAACACAATGTTTACAGTAATAATCAAAATCAAAAGCAAACCCATCTCCGTTCCCTGGCTGTCGACCTGTATCATACACTTCATTGTATTGCATAACAGTTTCTTGAGCATTCATAATCCATATTGCTGCAGTATGAGGCCACCACGTTTCTCCACCTTTTAAATCCATATATCCGGAACGCATACACGTTCGCTTTGCCACATTATGCTCGATCATTCCTTTATAGCAACCACTCGCCAAAATGCCATCTCCTCCTATATTTTCCATATAATTATGAGATATATTCAAGTTCCTTTTACATCCACGGACAACAATACCACACTTATCACAACGCTCAATGTGATTATTTTCGATTAAAACATTATCCAATGTCGCATTCAGACCGTTATCATCGCAACCATCATTTTTTTCATTCTGCATCTGTACAACAATAGCACAACTATTATATCCCGTAAATTCCGTATTTCCCCCAAGTTGTCCCCAAATATCATGAATATAACAATTACGAATGATAATGTTTTCTACATGTTGATCAGCTCCCCGAACTATTGCTGCAATACCTTGGCGACCAATTCCTAGTTCTGGAGCAGCTCCACTGGTGATCTCCATATTTTCTACAATCCACCAAGACTGATTATATAGACGAATTCCAGCACCTTCAGCCTTTCCGGTGTAAATCACCGGCCTGTCCTTACCCCCATAATTAGAAAGAAGAATAGGATTTCCTTCAATCCCTGAACCTTTCAGTTTTAACTGTCCTTTCCAAATGCCTCCTGATTCAAACAAGATTTTATCACCAGGAAGAAACGTTACACTATTTACTTTATCCAAACTTTTCCACGCATCCTTAATAGATAAACCGGAAGCAATATCATTACCATACGGAGATACGAAATATGTTGTATTCTGAGCATTTACAGTTAGTTCTATAAAGACCATACATATTATTAATAAAACTGTTTTCATGATTATTAGTATTAATTACTTAATGTGAAGAATATAAATAAAAGAATAGTATAAAATAATGCTGCTGGTATCGACTTCAACTACATTGCTTATACATACATGTTTTTGATAAAAATTAAAACGTATTTATTTTATTGTAAAATAGTTAAACATCAATATCTAGGATTCTGAGATAATGCTCCATTGGAGACTATTATCTGATCGTCAGGTATTGGAAGTAATTCATTTTTTCCTTCAATAAAGTTCTGTCCTTTAATTGAATTATACTTTCGTGAATAAGCCTTCATTACCTTTCCTAAACGTCCCTGCCTAGCTAAATCCCAAAAGCGTTGTCCTTCACCTGCTAATTCAACACGCCTTTCATGCCAAATCAAATCACGCAATCTATTCTTATCCGTTTCTGTTACTATAGGTAAAACATTCACATCCGTTGCATTTGATCTAGCTCTATGGCGAACTTGTTCCAGAAAACCTAATGCTTCAGCCGTTTTTCCTATTTCATTGGCTGCTTCAGCTAAATACAAAAGAACGTCAGCATAACGATAAAAAATTATGTTTTTAGGACAGTCACTTTGATCAGACTGAGAACGTTGATCATAAGGAATATACCACTTCTTAGGTTGATAACCAGTAGAACTTGCTTTATTATAATTGATATGCCCATCAAAAAATTCCCCTGGAAAAATAACTGTTGCATTTAAACGTGGGTCTCCTTTCTCATAACTATTAACTAAATCCTCAGTTAAACAATGCATAGACCAGCCATTATGCCATTTGATAGGATCATCAGGATCTGCGTCATGTTCATAAAAAGAAAGAATAGAACCCTCATTGTCATCAGACCAACCTGTATTACTAGTCATATGCTGAATTTCAAAAACAGACTCTATTCCATTTTCATGCTCCAATGTGAAAATATCTGCATAAACTGGTTCTAATGAATATTCACCAGACTCAACGACTTTCATCAAAGCATCATACGCTTCTTGAAATTTTCCTTGATAAATATAAGCTTTCCCTAACATGGCATAAGCCGCGCCTTGAGTGGCTCTTCCCAAATCAGTTGCACTATATTCACTTTTCTTGGGTAAGAGCTCTATAGCTTTCTTTAAATCTCGGACAATAAAATCCCACGTTTCTTCTATAGAGGCACGAGGAGAATAAAATTCATTATAAGACAATACATGATCAACGATTGGCATCCTCCCATATTGGCGGGTTAAAAAAAAGTAGAAAAAAGCACGTAAAAAATAGGCTTCCCCCAAGTACAAATCACTTTTCTCCGATAATAAATTTCGGTTTGCTAAAATACTCTCTATAGCCTGATTAGTCCAAGAAATGCCAGTAAAAGCCTCTCCCCATAATGCTGAGCTTAACCAATTAGTAGATAGATGATCAAACTTCTGTAACGATTGTGATACCGGTCCCAACCATGAAAACGCTTCACTATTTTCATTTCCTATATCTGCATCGTCAGAACAGTCATCTCCAATAATCAACATCGGTCCTAACTGAAAATTTTCTCGTTGCAAACGGGAATAAATACCCATTAAAGCAGAATTCACTTCTTCATCTGTAGAATAATAAGTTTGAACAGATGTTTGTACCAATGGCTTCTTATCCAGAAAATCGGAACAAGAACTCTGTAATACCAATAGTCCTAATATTAATATCTTAAAATTTTTCATATCATTCATTTTTAAAATCCGACAACAACGCCGATCATATATTGTTGAGCTTGAGGATATTGTCCTCTATCAACAGAATAACTTCTAGCAACTTCCGGATCAAATCCGCTATACTGCGTCAATGTAAACAAATTCTGTGCAGCCACATACACACGAATAGAAGGTTTGAATTGCTCTGTAAATCTCGGAGAGAAAAGTATAACCTAGTTTGAATATTTTTCAATCGTAAGATACGATCCGTTTTCAACGTAATAATCAGAATTTTCTAAAATTATTATTATTCCTTGTCAAATCAGAAGAAGGGGATTTGGCTGAGTGTTAGATGTATTCTCTCCTGCCCAATAATTATCAAGATATTCAACACGAACATTATGCTTACCATCAAATCTCATATAATAAAACTTTGCTGCATTATAAATCTCATTTCCTACAACACCTTGAAATAAAATACTTAAATCAAAATTCTTATATGTTGCATCAAATGACAAACCATACGTAATATCAGGAATTGGATTTCCAATAAATTCTCTATCATTCTCATCTATTACTCCATTATTATCCAAATCTTTAAATCTGAAATCTCCTGGTTTTGCTTCTGGTTGAATCAAATGTCCATCTTTCTTATAAGCATCAACCTCCGATTGATTTTGGAAAATACCATCTGTTACATAACCATAAAATTGACCATAAGGCATTCCAACTTCAGTCCGAATTGACTGCCCTATGCTGTTGCCATATCAACAAAAACACCATCACAACTACCTATCAAAGCACTGGTTGTTCCTAAATTCGTTACTTTATTTTTAACGAATGACATATTTCCATTTATGCTATAAAAGAAATTGCCTTTACCTCCTTTAAATCCTGCAGTAAGTTCAAAACCCTTATTCTGCATTCCTCCAACATTACGTATAATACTGCCATATCCGGAAATATAAGGTATTTGTTGATCTAGTAAAATATCATTTGTTTTTCGAACATAATAGTCAGCAGTAATATTTAGACGATTATCGAATAGCCCTAAATCAACTCCTACATTCATCTGTTTCGAGGTTTCCCATTTTACTTCCCTATTACCTATAGCAGAAGGAGCGGCTCCATTGATCCTTTCTGGAACTTTCCCTAAAGTATAATATTGTTGCTGTGATATTGGAGTCAAATAAGGATAATAAGAAGATATATTTTCATTACCAATTGTACCGTATCCTAACCGAATCTTCACATTATTAAACCATTTTTGTTCCCATTTCTTAAAAAACATCTCTTCTGATAGTTTCCAGGCAATAGCCCCAGAAGGGAAATACCCCCACCTATTTTCTTTCAAAAAACGAGAAGAGCCATCAGTTCGAATACTAGCAGTCAACAAATAACGATCTAACAAATTATAATTAACACGTCCTAAATAAGATAACATAGTCAACTCAGCTCCACTTCCGCTATTCATCGGATTTTTCGTTGTTGAATCGAAATACCAAAATTCTTCTCTTTCAAGTGGAGTATCCTGTTTTGATGCCCAATAAGAATCAGATTTATAACTACGGGAAGAAATTGCTACCATGGTAGTCAAATCGTGTACATCATTAAAACAATGGTGATATGTCAACATATTATCGGCTGTCCAATCCGTTGTTCTAGTAGTCCCTCTAGAAACAGAATTCATCAATACCGAATTATCCGCCGTCTCATAATACACTGGTGTAAAGCCATTGCTATTAGAATTAACAATCTTGATTCCGAAACGAGAGGTAAAAACCAAATCCTTGGTCAAATTAAGATTTGCACTAAAGTTCCCTACAAAATAAAGAGACTTATATTTGCTGTTATTTCTAGCTATTCGACCTACAGGGTTTTCTAATCTTAATTTTGTAATACCTGTATAATAATTAGTCTCAGGATCAATGACAGGTATATCTGGAGGAGACTATTAAAGAACGCTAAAAAAATACCATTAGAATCCATACTTTTAGAATTTGTCATTGATACAGAGAGGGATGTCTCTATATTCAAAAAATTAGTTGCTTCTATTTTATTACTCTGATTCAATGAAACTCGATCATAATTCATCGATTTTATAATTCCATCCTTCTTATAATAGTTCGCGCTGAATATGGATTGCATTCTCTGACTTCCTCCGGACATATTAATATTATAATTCTGGATTTGTCCCAAATGCGACACCTCATCATACCATTTTGTAGAATAAGGCATATTGGAAGTATCTGCATATAGAGGATCTTTACCTGCGTTTTTATAAGCTAAATTAGATAGTTCCGCATATTGAGAAGAATTCAACATTGTCGGTTTAGAAGCTAAATATTCTATTCCATAATATGCATCTATACCAATTTTCAATTCTCCCTTTTTCCCTTTTTTAGTTGTTATAACAATAACTCCATTTGCTCCACGTGAGCCATATATAGCACAAGCTGAAGCATCTTTTAATATCTCAATAGTTTCAATGTCTTTTGGATTCAAATATCCAATATCAGCCATAGGAAAGCCATCTACAACATAAAGAGGAGAAGAGTTGTTGAACGTACCAATACCTCGAATTTGAACAGAAACTCCTGCATTTGGAGCACCGGAATCCATTGAAATAGAAACACCAGCAGCACGCCCTTGCAAAGCTGCTATAGGAGATGAAGTTGCCATTTTTACAATATCTTCTGATTTTACAGATGAAATGGAACCTGTTAAATCTCTTTTTTTCATTGTTCCATAACCAATGACCACAATCTCTTCCAAGGCTAAAGTATCTTCTTTTAAAACAATAGTTATATTAGATTTATTTGTCGTTATTACTTCTTTTGTCAAATAACCAATATAAGATAACTGCAAAACAACAGTAGAAGATGATACCTCTAAAGTATATTTGCCATCCATATCTGTCACTGTCCCGTTTGCCGTTCCTTTCTCTATTACGTTCGCTCCTATTATCGGTTCACCATTTTCATCCTTTACAATACCACTTACCGTTTTTTTATTCTGCGATACACTTGGCAGTAAAACTAATTCTGTCGAACAAATAACCTTCTTATCCACTACCGAATACTTTACATTCGTTCCGGAGAAGATATGATCTAAGACTTTGAATATATCACTGTTTTCAGCATCAATCGAACTTTACGATTCAGGTCGACATGCTTCGTGTTGAAAAAGAACGAGAACTCAGATTGGTTTTCTATTTCATCCAATACGGTTTGAACCGTTTGATTCTGCATTTTCAGGTTAACAGTTGCATTCTGAGCATAGCTATTTGCAGCTTGTGCCAAGCCAATCGAACAGAACAACAAGAATATGTATAACTTCATAACTCTTGGAATTTTGTTTAAGGTAAACCAAAATAACTCTGATACTACCCAAAACTGTTGGGTAATAAAATGTTTTTGCATAACTTTGTAGTGATCTAATTAATAAAAAATGATTTATTACCGCTTGTCGCCAAACAAGCATTTTAAAGTCAATTCATTTCATCCGGAAGAATACGCCAATATTTTTCCGGATGTTTTTTCTTTATGGGGGTCTGCTGGTGTGTTTCATGATACATTGCGTGTTTTAATGTGTTATTAAATTACTTTTAAATTGTGCCTAATAGATTTCAACCTTAGCCTTCTCATTCTCGATATTGTGCGTATCTAAATAACGCCATTTGATATTAGACGATATTTTAAATATTTCCAAGATACGCTCCAACCGCTGATGACTGAAAGACCCGGTAAAAGCTTCACCACGAAGACGATCATTGGATAATACGAAGGCTACATTAAACCGCTTCTCCAATATCCGTAAAGCTTCCGGTAAAGGGGTCGCATGAAAAACAATCTTTCCGTCTTTCCAAGCAATCTCTGACTCGCCGTTCGTTTCAGCCAATTGGACTCGGGAGGAAGAAGAGTCATAAGTTAGTTTCTGCCCCGGTTTCATCTGTATAGCCGTCATTCGACCGTTTTTCATGTAACCGAAACGAACTTTACCATTGATCAATGTAGTCGCAACAAAAGGATCTTTTTCAAAGGCTTCAACATTAAATGAGGTACCCAGCACCTCTATTTTTGTTTCATGGGGAGCAGTGATTTCAAGACCATGCTCCGGATCTTTCTGCACTTCAAAAAGGCCTCTCCTTGCAATGTAACCCTTCTCTTGTCCTTATCAAAAAAAGAGGGATAAGTCAGTTTCGATTCCGAATTAAGATGGACAATAGAGCCATCCGGTAACTGAATCGTAGTCGTCATACCCGGATTCGTTTTTACTTCAATCATCTGAGCTATTTGGGGCGGACGTGGTCTCAGTGTTTGTATACCGAAAGCGATCAAAAGTGGAATAAACAGAATTGCTGCAACCCGTTGCAGTAAAGTAAGCATGCCCACTTGTGGACGGACACTGTCCTTGCTCATCTTTGACAGACAGAAGTATAGCGCTTTCTCCGTATCCACTTTCAACAATACCTGCATCGTATCTGTCGTCAGATAAAGGGTATGAACCTGTTTGGCAATCCGATAATTTTCATCCGATAACCTGATCCATTCTTCAACCTGCCGACATTCCTCGACTGTCGCTTCGCCAGAACAATAGCGAGGGAGAAGGTGCTCTATCATATCTGTATTCTGTGTTTCCATGTCTGTCTTTTATCCATGTTTATCTATTAGACAAGAGAAGTCAGACGGATTCCTAAACGTAAAGGTGTTTTTTTCAAAATTTTTTTGCCAAAAAGAGCTTTTTACTTGTTTATACCCTTAACTCAAGGTCCATTCGGAATTATTAAAATAGCACTGACCATCAAAGTACATTATCCTGTTAAGGAAACCTGATTTGCGGAATTTACACATTCTATAGTGCAAAACAAGTTTATTTGCGTAAACAAATAAAGAGTCATGGGAAAATTACAAATAAGTTTCGATGCCATGTTATGTCCCATATCGACCGCATTTCATCGATATATGTTCGACCGTATAAATTGGAACAACCGTCTGATAGGGTAATCGGTCCGCATGGTGCAGGAAGAACAAAAGTAATTGCAAGGCATTGAAAACGATTTTGTTGTAAAAGACGATATCGGACAAGATTATATGAATGTAATTTCCTTATGGCAATTCGGACAAACTTATTAATCTAAGTTCAGACATGGATTTCATAAGTATTTTGAATTTGCAGAATTAAAAATTACTTTTGTAACCAAAGATATGAAAAAAGAAATACTACAAACCACAGACGAGCGCTTTTTACTTTCAGCCATGCAACATGGGGATCTAAAAGCATACGGTGTTTTATTCAGAAGATACTATCCTATCTTGTGTGCATACGCCACTCGGTTTGTCGAACTGAAAGATGTAGAAGAGATCGTGCAAGACGTGATGCTATGGTTGTGGGAGAACCGGGAAACACAAACCTTCGAAACATCACTGAGCCAATATCTGTTCAAAACCGTTTACCATCGTGCAATTAATGTGATTGCTCACCATCATTCCCAACTAAGGGCCGATACCTTTTTCTACGAGAATATGCAGGAGATGCTGCAAGAGACCGATTATTACCAACTCGAAGAGCTAAAAAGAAGGATTAAGGAAGCGGTAGACGCTTTGCCTCCCATCTACCGGGAGGCCTTTGTCATGCACCGCTTCAAAAATAAAAGTTATAAGGAGATAGCCGAGTTCCTGCAAATATCCCCCAAAACGGTAGACTACCGGATCCAACAGGCACTGAAACAATTACGGATCACGTTGAAAGATTATTTGCCGCTGATCATGCTGTTGTTTCCTAAAAATATTCTGTCGTAAATGATTGAAGCGGCATAAAGCCGCTTTTTTTACATTAGCAAAAAAGATTACGAAGTAAAAAATGCCTGTAAATTTGGTGCTTTTCAAGTTTATCGATATTTTTGTATCAAAAATGATACTTAAATATATTTTCCTCTATGAAAAAATTATATGATACATATTCAATATATGAATTCTCAGATGAGAGTATTGTTAAGGAAATATGCAAGAGGGTTAAGGCTATACGACTTAGCTGTTGTTTTTCTCAACAAGAATTTGCGGACAAGGCGGGGGTATCCATCATTACAATTAAAAGAAAAGAATCTTGCAAAGTAAATGATATTGCCTTGAGTACGTTGCTTAAGATTTTGCGTATCAGTGGAACTCTTGAGGGTGTTGTCGGTCTTGTACCGGAACTTCCAGACTCTCCATTCCTTATCAATGAGAAAACAGGCAAGAGAATACAAAGAATTAATAGTAAACGTAAGATGGCATGAAGAAAGAACCAATTATAGTGAATGTATATTTGTGGGGAACTTGTATTGGCAAATTGAATTGGGATTTTGAGAAGCATTGTTCCGTATTCCAATTTACCGATGAATATAGGAAACAAGATTATGATATATGTCCTTCCACCCATCCCAAGAGAACCCCTTTGTTTGCGTCTTTTTATGGGAATAGGGATAAGTTATATCAAGGGCTTCCGGAATTTCTTGCGGACGCGCTTCCTGATAGATGGGGATCTTCCTTGTTTGACCAGTGGCTCACGGATAACAATATAAAGGTTACGGAATCATTACCCCTATTGAAACTTTCCTATATCGGTAAGAGGGCTATGGGAGCATTGGAATTTGAACCGGAATTTAATGATGATGAGATCCAAGAGACGGTGGATATGTCATCATTGGCAACATTGGCTTCTAAAATATATAATGATCGGGATGCTGCTGCCATATCGCCGGAGGATAGCCTCACGATGAAAAAGTTGGTATATCTTGGGACCTCTGCCGGTGGTATGCGCCCGAAGGCGGTGATTGCTATAATACCGAAACGGGAGAGTTCCGTTCCGGCCAGGTGGATTTACCCGAAAATTACAGACAAGCCTTTGAAATGAATCGCTTCCAAGATATGACTTATAAAGAGATCGCCTCGCATCTAAACATATCCTCTAAAACTGTAGATTACAGGATTCAACAAGCATTAAAAATATTACGAATCAAATTGAAAGACTACATGCCGTTATTGATAGGGCTATTGACTTAAATTGGATCTACCCTTACACAGGGATATTCAGTAAATGCCTTTAAAAATAAGATGATCTATGAACCATTACCACCTGGTGGGGTACCCGAATATCAAGCAATTCAAGCGTTTCTTTATCCAAGAGGGCGTAGGCTTAGTAGGAGCTAACGACTAAAGATCTATAATTTTACGATGTCGTATCCGATAGCCTGAAAAGAACCCCGAAGCCCAGGCAGGCGGGATTTCTCCCGTCCCCCTTTACATCTTCTATAATTTTTCTTCGTCCGCATTGCCATAATAGTTCTCACCTGCTACGCTCACATGGCCTAACAGACGGATGCCTAATCTCTCTACGGCTTTTTTAACTGCTTCCGTCAAGCGATCATCCGCATCGCTGGTTACGTGCTCCTGACGGATGGTTACGACGTGTAAACGATGAAATAAATGATCTATATGTCAAGAAGATTATTAACGAGATGGAAAATATCTCGTGGAAAAGCAATTGATATATGGTAGTATGGAAGGTTTCCTTCAGCCATTGAAGTATAAAAACTCTAACAAGCAGAGATAGGTATGTAGTATGAAAGAATAGACCTACAGGATGAAGATACACTTAAAGAGTATGACGGACGATTGGATGAAACTCCGAGTTTGTTTGCCAATAGGAAACCTATGCCTGGAGCAATTGAGGCAATGCATAAGCTACAGAAGTATTTTGATCTATACATATTATCATCTGCTCCGTGGAAGAACTATTCTGCTCCATCAGATAAAATACAATAGATTAGGACACATCTTGAAGATATATTTCATAAACGCATAATAATTAACGTGAGTTCGAAATAAAATTAGAACATAGCCAGTTGTCCGTCATTGACAAAGTTTACATTAATGGCGGGCTTCTTTTCAAAAAAGCAGTATGCTGCTATAGCGGACAAAGAGTTGGCTATAAAGTTATTGAATGAACGATGTCTGGAGTGTTCTATCTGTGCTATGTTCTTCAGTTCATCATTGACTGTTTCAATCAATGCTCTTTTTCTGAGCAAAATCTTGTCAGCGACACCCATCAGTGAGTTCCTCATATTATTTTAAACTTTAGTGACAAGCTGTATGCCATTAAGGAAAAGGTTCTCAAACAGAGCCTGACCTATATATCCTTTGTCTGCACATAGTTTTCCTTTGATGTTTTCCAAAAACTTACCCTGTTTCAACGGTTCTCGGTCATCCACGTTCCCAGGCGTGAACATGAAATTGAGGATCTCTCCTTTGTCATTGACTATCAGATGTGGCTTGAATCCGAAGAACCATCCCATAGAACATTTTCCACGCTCGGCAAGCCCTTTAAATGTCTTATGAATTAGGATTCTTTGGTTGCGGCATATACGCAAGGGAGTGGAGTCGACGAAACTGATGCCGGTACAGGTTCCCAGCAGGACTTTCTTGATGAAAATGGTCAGTGGAAGCAATACTTCCTTCTCCAGTTCTACAAAACGGTTATAAGAAACCTGACGCGGAAAAAGGTGTTTCAGATGTTTACAGACATACTCCTTGTAGTAATGCTTGAAACAACGGAAACCACTGGAGTGAAACAGGATTAGAATAACCATAATCTCAGCGTCACTCATACGGTTGGGTTTGTTACGATGCCTGGTCTTCTTATCCTCAATCATATATTTTTCCTGTTGCAACGCAAATTCCCTTGCAAAAATCATCGGCCATACAATAAATCTCTGTAACTTTAGACTCTGGAAACATAGTGGTAATCGTTTAAATGTTATAATTCAGCACTATAAATTTAATACTTTTATCGCTATCTCCTTAATTATTAGTGAAATATATTTATTCTTATTTCGAACTCACGTTAAATAATATTTCGGACGTTTTTTAGTATATACTAAAATAGTATTATGAAGTTATTGACCGCCCTCCGCGGGACTAGAGGTCGTGCATGAGGCTTTCAAATCATCGTTCCAATCCTTATTTTCCGAAAGTTCGACGTTTTTTAATTCATGCACCTTGTCGCGGAGTTCATTTTCGCTCAGGCTCTCGATGTCAGTAGTGTCGCCATAGAAGTGACGATGCAGCCATAAGGTGTATTTGTACCCTTGTTTGTCGTTGTCAAAGATGCTTCGAAGCTCTTTCACCTGATTCTTGTCAAGGATTAAGCGTAACAGCTTCATCTGTCCTTCCGTGAATGTATCCCTCCGTAGATACATATACAAGATTGAGGTTACTTCCGGAATGGAGTAATTGATAGTGGGAGATGCAGTCTATAAACGACTCCCCGAGGTAGAGAATGTCTATCGGGCGGCTTTTATCGTGGTTGCTGGTTGCCAAACAGTCGAACTTGCCGCCGATGACTCCCTTAAAGGCTTCATTCCGTTGTGAAATGCTTCCACGCCTTTTTCACTGTACATCTTCACACATACATTCCGATAGACGCTTCCTAGGTTTTTTACCTCACGAATAAAAAACGTGTTATTGAACACCGGGCTTTCAACACTCTCTTTTGAGATACCTCTTTTCCGGAGGTAGTTGCCTTGTAGGGTTGTAGCTGACGCAAGTAGAATTGAAGCTCGTCCGGTCTCAGGCTTGTGTTGCCTACATCATACCGGCTTTTTTCGGGTGTCGTGATGCGGTTGGTGTTGATGTAGTTCTGAAGGATCTCCCCACCTCGCGCAAGGTCGGCATTTTTCCGGTTGCTTCAAGCAAGTGCTCTTGCATCAGATCCATGATGCTACGTCCACGCACGTTGTCACTATGCACATCCCAATAAGTATATTGGTTCTGTGAGTTCCGCTTGATGACAATGGTGTGCGTTCCGTTGCTCATCTTAGGACAGGCGTTGGAAGAGCTTCCACGATTTTCCATCCCAGTTCCAACAGGAAATCGGTAGAGAAATGGTTGTTTTTATCTGGTTGAAATCGACTTTCATAATATTTACTGATGTTCGTTGAATTCTCATCTATGTGATTTTAGATTATAAATGAGAAAGATTATCTTTCATAAAGATAATAAAGTTTACTCAAACATGAAAGAGAAAACACCTGATTTTTTAATACAGTTGTTTTTTATGAGGAATCGTATTTGAAAAGAGGAGGTTCATCAAGGGAAAGCCGTGCTTCGTCAAGGATAACTAAAAATTAAGGGATAACATTTCGGAATTCTCTTAAGATCTCGACCTTTTCCTCATCCAGTCTTCTCTGTTTCGACATACGATATTCCTCATGCTGAATAGGGCGATTGAACAAAATCGTATAACGGGTCTTTCCCAGATTATATTTGAAATCACCGACCTTGCCATTTACATCCAGTCCGAAATTGAACGGAATAGGCGACTTCAAAACATCAATATGGTAATTAAAACTCATATCCATGCTATGTTGTCCACCTACGATAAAACTATATCGATCCATATCCAATCGAAAAGGCAGGATCTCAATTTGGTGATTTTTCGCCACGAAATCAGCGGATATATGATCGATCATATTGCGCTCCCGATCTTTAAAACGAAGTTTACTTGCTATCTGATGAAAGGTTTCATTCGTAAACAATACCATATTCTTACCGTCCAACGAGCAAACGGCCGACAATGCGCTCAGGTCTACGTTCAACGTGGAATCGATCGGGCAATAGGCAGCCAAATCACAATCCAAGACTCCATCAATGGAATTCAACATCGGAAACAAAGTCCCCATCGCAGGAAATACTTTACGCAGTTTACCCACTTGTATCTGGCTTAAATTCCAATTCAAATAGACATCGGATCGCTTCGTACTTTGGTTCTTATACAAAAGTTGCAAGTAAGTATTTCCCATATTCGTTCGCACTGAAAAATCACAATATGCGCTTCGTTCCTTTAAGGAGACCTTCCCGCTCACCTCGTTCATATCAAAATCAGAAAAATCATTCTATGGCATTTAAAGAAAGGGATAACATCCAGTTCTCCGGAATATCCAGCAATTGGTTCGACAAATTCGTCCAAGAATCTTGATTTTCTTCCATCTTCCGGATCGCCTCATTCAAGTCTCCCACGTTCAGCAAGCTGATCGGATCCTCCTGTTTCGTACGCCGATCTCCTTCAAGCCCTTTTCCCCGCATCAAGGCTTGCCTCAACTCATTCCAATCCAGTTGATCCGAACGCAACGAGAGATCCGCCTCGATCAGCCGCTTTTTCATGCCGTCCCGCGGATAAGTCACGATCTCTCCATTCAGCACCGCATCCGATTTACCGGCTTGTATCTCCGCATTATTCAATATCAACCGATTGTTTTTAAACCCCAATTGAGTATTCTTCATATTCACCTGTACAGGAAACTGTCGGGAGAAAGAACGTAGCTGCTCAAAAGTCAAGATTCCTTTGACCTCGCAATTACTGAACAACTCATCCAGATTTGCCAAATGTGCCCATCTCGTTTCCTTGTCAGGATAAAGTTCAGAAACAACACGGCTTCTCAAAACTTTCATCGCCTGTTGACTCGGGAGATTCAAGTATTCCAAAGAGTCGGAAGTAAACGCAAAAGCCAAGGCGATCTTCCCCTTATCCTGTTCCGCGGGCTTAACCCCCAAATGCAATTCGGTTTTTCCGGATAGAAAAGCGACTTGACCGGATTGATTCGATTGCAAACGCCCCACTCTCAAATGTGTAGTAACCGGAGTAATCGCGTTTGTGTCTTGCTGAAGCCCCGTGTTAGAAGCTAAATCTAGATCCGAGAGTGCCACTTGAGTCGTCCCCAGCCGCATATTCATCGTGTCTATCCGCAAGGAAAGCCCAAGAACCTCTCTTTGCCGGATAAAACGACTTTTATTCGGCCGATAACCAATTTCCCCATACGTGTTTTCGGCAAAGAAAGACAATCCATACACATCACTCCGCACATGAATCCGATCGATATCCAACAAGCCCTCCCCCCAAATACGTTCGTACCGTCCTTTCTGCAAATCTTTGCCGGTAAACACCAAAGATAAATCGGATCGAAGGCGACCGAACAATTGGATCGTATCCGGGCTAAAGAATTCTTCGCCCAACCGGGTAAAATCCAAATCGCTCTGTATACTCAAGTCACAAAAAGGATTCTGAAACAAATTTTTGACCAACGCTTTCCCCTTGACTAGGCAATTCAAGCCGGAAACATTCAAGTCCTTGATTTCCATGGTCGCATCTTCCGGATGTAAAGATGGATATGAAAACGAAAAATCCAAAGCGACCGAATCCAGCCCGTGCGGTTCTTTCTTTTTTACAATAGAGCCATCTGTCAATGAGCCTGATAGATGAACATCCGGAAACGAGCGCTCATCTAAATACCCTTTAAAGGTTGTTGCCAGAGCGGTATTTCCTTTCAATGTATAGGATTGGAATTTAGAGGCATAGGCTCTGGAACGTACGTCAGCAGCTCCTCCAAATCGGAGGCGGATAAGTTCAAGGAAGCATCCATCCATAAACGTTTGGATGACTCTTGCCGGAAAGAACCACTCAACTCAAATGGAAGGTTCCGAATAAGAAGTTTAGCCGATTCCACCCGGACAAGCCTCTTCTGCCAATCAGCATGGAAAAGACATTCCAACGAGACCGGGGAATCATTCCGCAACAAATTACCACCCGTTGCAACGGAGGAATCGCATGCACAAGAGAGGGCGAGGCGCCATTATCCGAAATGAGCATTCCACTTAGTGCCAATCGCATTCCGATACAATCTAAACGTGTCTTTTGTTCGATATTCTCCACAACCCAATGTCCATCCTCCAAGGCTAATTGCCGGATCTCCATGCGTAAATCCTCAAAGAGAGAGCCTACCGGACTTTTTTGAGGTATCCGGTCCTCGTACAGGAGATCAAATGGCTGATTATCACCAAGCCGCACATAAAGATCCGGACACTCAAGCGAAAGCTCTTTGAGCGTTATCAAACCTTTCTGCCAATAATCCATCGCGTTCACGCGAACCAGCAACTTATCAAACTCGACCTTCAGTTTCGGTTTCTCCGGGAAAAGCGTATCAGCCGGGGCGGAATAGCTTCCCCCTATAATGGCAATTCCGGCCAAAGGCCAAGTTTCCCAGTAAGTAAGTTCCACAGAATGGCAATCGAATTCGCCTTTCACATATTTGGCCATTTCTGTAATCAACAAGGATTTCAAGCGAGTCGGGGGCAACACAAAACTGCTTATCACCCAATAAGCCAATACAGGAAATATAAAAAAGAGAGAAAGTAAAAAACAAGCTCCCCCGATATACCATTTAGAACGTCCTCTCATAATAATCACTTTCAATTAGAAGCAGATACCTATACCAATTGAATGTTTGGTCTTTGCCACCCGATCCGAAGCATTATAAGTAGTCGCGTTTTCTGTCTTTAGCAAGAAACGATATTGAATAGTATATCGCAAAGCCAACCGATCCTTTAATAATTTCACCAAAAGTCCGGTCTCACAGGGTATCGAGACATAAGATAAACCACTTTCTTCAATCCGCAACACCTCTTTGTGTTGTACCATACCTGCTCCCACGAAAAACCAGACAGGTAACTTCGCAGAGGCTCTTGCCACCCGAAAAGTCCCCCCCCATAGTCATTCCCCATTCACACATATCAACCTTGTCTTCATTATTCTCAGCTTCTATTTTAAATACGGTTGGATGTAAAAAAACACTGGAATACATACCAACTCCCCGGTTCAAATAAGTCCCGGAAGAAATACCGATAGGAGCTTGCTTAAAACCATACTCATAAACAATAACACGTCCTTTTTGCTTACGTAAGGATAAACGGTTAAAAATCCGCTGCGTCCGTTTGCTTACGTTCTCCGAATCAAGGCAATTCTGCGCTACCATCCTATCAAATAATTCCATGGCCTTTTCCCGTTCCCCGTTTTTATAATAAGCTTCTGCCTGTTCTGCACACAGGCTACAATCCGATAGATATAATTGCTCCACATCCCGTTTTCGCACCTGTATCGCTTGGTCATTCGGATTCAACATCAATGCCTTCATCAAGTGTGTCCGTGCCGTATTATAGTCTGAGCATTTCACGGCAGATTCCGCTCGCTCCAAATAGGAGGTAATCGCGTCTATATCCGCAATCCGTTCTTTCAAATCCGTATCCACCGGCCGGTCCGAGCATTCCAAGGCCGTCATATATTGTTCTCGGGCCTCTTGATACATACCCTGTTGGAAGAAATTCCGGCCGCGTTTACGAAATTCGGCGTAACAACCATTGACGAAAGCCTCGTTTGGATCAAATAAAGAATATTGTCTCAATTCTTTCGGAGCCATTTCCACCTCAAAGGTAAGTGAGTTATAACCGGGAGCAAGTACAGAAAGCTTGCGCCCCCTATACTTACGCCCTACCTTAAATCGGATATAGTAAACCGTATTATCCCCCTTTTTCTCCGTAAGATACACGTCCACCGTCTCTCGTAGACTCGATTGGAAGCTCAACGAGATCTCACTCGGGCAAAAAAAGACCATCCCAGCCTCGTTGTCCTTACCTGAAAACACGCTTATCCCCGACGGGATCTCTCGATAGGCCATCGAACGCTGTCCCCAGGCCGAGAGACAACACAGCAAGCCTCCTAATACAAACAAAACATATACCTTCATAAAACCTCCTTATCCTTACGCAAGGATATCAGAAACAGATTCCGATACCGATCGCATGCTTTGTCTTCGTAATCTTATCCTTATAATCTCCGCTCAAGGGGAAACGATATTGGAAGGTGTATTTCAAGGCCAGCCTTTGCCAAATCTTTCCTAACACACCAACCTCCCCGGATAAAGAGGTATAGGTATCAAATACTTTCTCCCTCTCTACAGGATCCACCGAAGCATCACCGGAGTAATCCGGATAATAATCCTCAGCCTCTTCGTCTACGAATTCGCCGTTCATGACAATACCGGGACCGAAAAGTAACCAAATCGGAGCCGCCTGTACCGGTTTTATCGTAAAGCCGACCGAAGTACCTATCTCAAAATTAGCCACCTCATAATCTTTCTGTATCGCCTTGAAGACATCCGGATGGAACGATAAGCTCCAATACCCGCTCGTTCGCTTATTCTTATATCTACCGAAAGAAATACCGATAGGGCTTGCTTAAAACCATACTCAAACGTCCATACAGAAGCCCTTTGTTGGCGGGAACTTATTTTCGCCTGAAGTACCCCGATCCGGCGAGCGGCAAGCTCCGAGTTGAAACAGTTCATTTCAACAACCTTCTCGTACAGCTCTACCGCTTTCTCGTAATCACCGTCATTAAAATAAGACTCGGCAATCCCCGAATAACGATTACAGTCCATGGTATACATATTCTCCACATCTAATCTGCGAGCCTGTACCGCCTTATCATTCGGATTCAGCAACAAGGCTTTCAAATAAAACTCACTGGCCTCCGTATAATCCAGGATTTTCACCTTTTGTTCCGCCTGCCGCAAGAATGAAGCGATCGAGTCGATATCCGCTATGCACGGACTTGAAATCATGGGCATCGGTTTACTGGATGTTGTCAACAACAAGTGCATGATGCTGCGTGCCCATCAGACAATAGGAAACTCCGCGCTGAAGATGAGGAACAAGACACTCGTCGAATATTACATCAGTGTTATGAAGCGGTATTCAAAGAAACTGCTGAGTATCACTGATATAGTAGTGGCTGACGCTTTTTTCTCCACATCCACGTTCGAGAAGGGCATGTCGGAGCTTGGCTTCTATATAGTCAGCCGCTTCCGTGACAACGCTTGTCTGCATTACATTCCCAAGAAGGAAAAGAAGCGTGGACGACCAAGGGTTAAGGGAGACAAGATTGACTTGGCAAACCTCAACCTCTCATGCATGGAAGAACTGCACATTGACGGACTGGACGGAAAGGCGTACACCCTCGAGCTTATGCCAAGGCTCTGAAAAGGAGGGTGCGACTTGTCATCTGGCGAATGCCCGGCGGAAAGTGCAAGTTGTTCTTTTCGATAAAACTCTCAATGACGGGTGAGGAAGTATTGAAGACTTACCGCACTCGTTTCCAGATAGAGTTCTGCTATCGCGACAGTAAGCAGTTTACGGGACTTATGGATTGTCAGGCAAGACACAAGAGACAGTTGGACTTTGCGTTCAACGCATCGTTCGCCTCACTGAATGCCGCCAAGGTCTTCATGAAAGACAATGGTATGGACAATTCCATGGCAAAAATTAAGTCGTTGATGTTCAATGCGAACTATACGAAATTAATTTTCGACATGTCCCGATGCCAACCGAACCGAACTTTAATTAGTAAGATTGTCAAAGAACTCATTGGATGGCAGCCTAAGGCTGCGTAGCCATATACTCAAATTTTAACGAACTATTGACCGAGAAACAACATCAAAAACTTTGCAGAAGTCATCCGTAATACAGAAAATCTCAGTAACTTTGTCCTCGGTAATCATAGCAATTATTGTCTGTAAACTTTTGATATTTAACACTCTAAGATTACAACAATTTTTCGCTAATCACCATTTTTCAGGCACTTATATTTCGTCGAACTCACGTTAAATTATTTAATATACATACAATCTTGGATACTTGCTTAGACCTTATTGCTCTTCAATATACTTGCATGATTGTGATGGCCATGCTTGCATTTTTTGTGTTTGTGTCGCGCTACTATGTAACTTGCCGTAACAGACAGTTTGAGCAGTCGCGTTGGATGATTGTTGTGGCATTACTATTGTTTGTTGTACACTACATGTGTCAGATGCGGTTGGGTTGGCGACAACAGGGGAACGATGTGGGTGTTCTGTTTAATCTGCTGTTTTATTCGCCTTCGGCTATTTTGTTGTCATGGTCGCAGCTTAATATTCTGCGCGCTAGGCATAGACGTTGGAGTTTTATGCGCTATGGCGTTGTTGGATATGCTCTTATGGTATTGTGCATAGTCGCAGGTGTTATTTCAAATGGCAGTCTGCATATTGGTCCTATGCTATATGTTGCTGATACTATTCATTTCTTTACTCTATTGTATTATACATGGGCACCGCTGAGGGAACTTGGTAATGTTCAACGTCGGCTCGACAGTGAACATGGTAATCCTGCAGATGCCTACCTGCGCACTATGCGCTTTGGGCTTTTTGTGGTGTGTGCTTTTGCTGTAATTTCGCCTCTTTATATATTGTCGCGGCCGCTGCTCTTTGTCTTTGGACCTTTGGGATTGATTTCGCTTTCGCTGTTTATTGTTAGTTTTACGGCGCTTGGATTTAGTATGTCCGAGGGAGTAACTGAGATTGTTACCGAGACTAACGACGAGATAGCCGCTGCTAAAGTCTTTAGGGAGATTGGGCCTGAGCGTATTGCCGAAATAGATATGGCGGTAAGCAAATGGCGAAGCGAGGGCGGTTTTAGAGATAGCGACTTGACATTATCCTCGTTTGCTCGTCGCATAATGGTTAATCGTACCGACGTTGCTTCGTATCTGACTTCCATATATGGTAAGAATTTCCGTACATGGCTTTCGGGTATTCGCGTGGAGGAGGCAAAGGCACTCATGGCTGCACACCCCGAATATAGTAACGAGGTTGTTTCTATGGAGTGCGGTTTCTCGTCGCGTGTGTATTTTCAGCGTCTGTTCAAGGAAAGGACGGGCTTGACTCCCGCCGAGTGGCGCCGTCAACGGTAATATGCTGGTTATGTGTGCGTTTGCTACTGAATGTAAGGTGTAACTTTTGTACGAAGGTTACATAATAAGGCAAAGTGTAACCTTTCTTACTGTGACGTATCCTTCTATAAGAGTGACACATAAGTGATGTCTTTGAGGTTTTTGATGGTTGATGCTCCTGTATCTTTGCATGAGGAAATTCAAACAATTCAAACATAAATTCTCAAAAACAATTCACTATGCAAAAAACCTATCTTTATTTAATGGTGTGTGTCATAGGGGCTATGTCTTTAGCTTCGTGTTCCGAAGATTCTATTTCTCCTGATGCTGGTGGCGATGGCGACAGCACTACCGAAGTGCCTTTGGCACAAGTTGCAAAACCCAAACCTAACCCTTGGCTTGCACAGGAAGAGTATAGTATTACGCACTTCAATTCGGCTCAGACTGATGCTTTCTCGTCTGCTGTCAAGGATGGAACTTTCAATATCGATCTTTCCAAGTGTCAGATGACATGGAGCGGTCCTGTTAATTTGATGACTCTTGCTTCGACTTCGCCCAATTATATGTGGGGTATGAGTAGCGACCGCGTGTCGTATCTTGACATAAGCGACGGCAAACTTGAAAGGGTTGCCGAGGCTGGCTTGCCAGGGATTACAATGAAGACCCAGGAGCAACTGACACGTATAATTGCCGATCATGCTACTTACGACGAACTTTCCAAGACGGTTACCGATATATTGGGTCCGGCGCCACAAATGTCTATGGCCAACGGTAATTATGTCTTGTGCGACAAGGATAACTATGCTTACACCAATGCAGGTCAGGTAATGGCACGCTATCGCCTTGCCAATCCTAATAATCCCAAGGATGGTATCATGTTGGATCATCAGATAAGACTTACGAATTTTACCTTCGGCTCTTTTACACTCGTAGGCGCTACTATGACCTATGACGGACACCTTGTTGTGGCTGCTCAGAACGGACTTCTTGTGCTGAATCGTGCTCTTACTACAATCGAAGATTCATACCCTCTTCCATCAGACCAGATTCTCACCAACTCTATCTGCATCGACGAGAATGGCGGTGTTTACGTAGCAAGTAACAGCCGCACACCAGGCGGAAAAGGCCTTATGCAGAAACTCATCTGCAAGGACGGCAAAATCTCCAACCTCCCAGGCTGATGGTGCATGGCAAGCCTATTACGACGGTGGTCCGCAAGCACCATGTATCAAACTCGGACATGGCACTGGTTCAACGCCTACACTTATGGGCTTTGGCCAAGACAAGGACAAGCTGGTAGTTATTACCGATGGCTCTAAGCGTATGAACTGGTAGCTTCTGGCGTGACGAAATCCCCTCAGACGCACAGCAAGTGGTAGGATACGACAAGCGTATAGCCGGAGTGCACGAGGTTACATGTGGTCTTGGAACATCAACAGAGTGGATACAGTCTGAGCAGTCTGTTGTAGTAGGCGGCTATGACGCCTTTGTTGTAAACAATATTAATGTTACCAATCAGGAAATAAACGACAAGATTATTGGTGTAATCGCTATTGGTCCTATTGTCAAAGGCCCTCAAGGTGCCGAGTGTGTACGTTGGAATACAAAGGAGAAAAAGTGGGAGAGTAAGTGGACGCGCAGCGATGTAAGTTCTGTAAGTATGATTCCTGCCGTAAGTATCAAGTCAGAGATGGTATTTGTATGTGGCTGGAACGATGCTTCGGGCTGGGAAGTTACAGGACTTGACTGGAAGAGTGGTGCCACACGTCACCGCAGCATATTGGGCAAGAACAACCGAGCCAATGGTGCCTACGCCATCATTCAGTATCTTGCTAACGGCGACCTTTTATTCAACTCTGTTGCCGGACCAATCCGCGTAAAATATTGAGATAATTTAATCATCATATAACAGTTATGTCAATACTTCACTAAAAAATTACCGAAGTATTGTTATGGTGGACTGTCGGCTGAAAAAAGGCTCTCCGGCTAATTACTTTATAATTGAGGCGGTACAGTGTTGGATGAATAAAGAGGGCAAGACAGAAACGCTGTCTTTGCTGCGAGGCATGTCTATATTTTATTATGATGCATGGATATATGGAAGTTCTTTGGAATTGCGTAAGCGGAATGTGCATCATGACCGTATTTATGATATTTGCCCGGCGGTTATCTATCCGAGAATGAAAGTGATACCCGAACTTACGAGGAATGGATTAAGGGTGCCTTTTATGATATTTGTCCGAGTTCCTTCTTTATGACATTATTAACTGATAATCGGATGGAGATATTATATAAGGCAGGGCAAATGAATTTGTTCTTGAGATTTTTAGAGAGAAAATACGGTATGGATAAGTATTGGACATATATAAAAATCTGTTTAAGGCATAACTATGTGATACATGATGCGGACTTGTGGCTGGACTATGTGGATATGCTGATAGAAAATAAATTAGATGCAAGAAATCCTCATTATTTGTGTCCGTTAAATGTAGAAGAAGCGCATGATTGGGTGATGGGGAAATGTAAGAAAAAATATTCTGAAAAGGATGAAAAAGACTATATTGCTGCCAAATCACGTTTCTTTAATCTTTCGTTTGCGGATGGAAATATTATGGTTCGGGTATTGGAAAGCCTTTCGGACTTTTATAAAGAGGGAAAGTTGCTGCATCATTGTGTATTCAGCAACGCCTATTATAAGAGAGAAGATTCGTTGATAATGTCGGCAATGGTGGATGGAAGGCGCATGGAAACGGTGGAGTTTTCACTTAGCAGGATGGAGGTGTGCCAGTGCCGTGGAAAGTCTAACCAATTATCAGCCTATCATGATCGGATTCTGAATTTGGTACGGGATAATATACCGTTGATAAGAGAAAGGATGGTAGTGTAATGAATAGCCCACACATTTAAATGTGTGGGAGTTCTTTTTGGGAATACGCCCCAAAAGAACCCAAAAACGTTGTCGCTACAACACATCGTTACGCTCGGATTATTTGCTTGCCGGCTTTAGTTTTCCGATACATTTTTCCATGTCGGGGGACAATAGGAAAGAAGCCGTCTTTTTCTGCTGCACCCCTGAGTGTGGCTGGATGATGGCATACCTGCATTTTAATATCTTGCCGATAACTTCCGTACTGTCACGGTGCAGGTAGTTGGCTTTCATGGCATCCGTTGCTTTCAGGCTTTTTTCGGCTTCCATATAGGCGGAAAAGGACGGTTTGAATAGGGCACGGGGACTTTCCGCTTTCTGTATGACAGCGGATAATTGTGCGCTTTTGTTGTTCAGATAGCGCAGGCTGTCCGATACGGTGACATCTTCTGTTTCCAGCACTTCCAGTAGTTCGAACTTTAAATCCGTCCAGGTACCGTGAGAATCTGTCTGAATCCATTCTGCAATGGCTTTCTCATAGCCGGGTTTGCTGCATGAGGAAAAGGCAATGAGCAGCATATAAAAAAATAAGTGCTTGATATTCATATTGACCTGATTTTATTGGTTGTTGTATTTATGTGATTGAGCAAATCTATGAGGTTACTGGCCGCCATCCGTGGAGGTATAGATGCCACACGAGACTTTCAAATCATCGTTCCAATCCTTGTTTTCCGAAAGTTCGACGTTCTTCAGTTCCTGTACCTTGTTGCGGAGTTCATCGTTGCTCAGCTTTCGACATCAGTCGTATCGCCATGAAAGTAACGATGCAGCCATAGGGTGTATTTGTGTCCTTGCTTGTCGTTGTCAAAGATGCTCCGAAGCTCCTTTACCTGGTTTTTGTCAAGAATCAGGCGTAATAGCCTCATTTGTCCTTCCGTGAATGTCCCTTCCGTAGATACATATACGAGATTGAGGTCGCTTCCGGAATGGCATAGCTGATAGTGGGAGATACAGTCGATAAATGACTCCCCGATGTATAGAATGTCTATCGGGCGGCTTTTGTCATGGTTGCTGGTCGCCAGACAGTCGAACTTGCCACCGAGAATACCCTTGAACGCCTCATTCCGCTGTGAAATGGCTTGTACACCGTTTTCATTGTACATCTTGATACACACGTTTTGGTAAATACTCCCTTTGTTCTTTACTTCACGGATAAAGAAAGTGTCTTTGAAGAACCGGCTTTCGATGCTTTCTTTCAAGATACCTCTTTTTGAGAGATAGTTTCCTTTGTAAGTTTGCAGTTGGCGTAGGTAGAAATGCAGTTCGTCCGTTCCCATGCTTGTGTTACCGACTTCATACCGGCTTTTTTCGGGTGTCGTGATGCGGTTGGTGTTGATGTAGTTCTGAAGGATCTCTCCCACCTCGCGCAAGGTCGGCATTTTTCCGGTTGTTTCAAATAGATGTTCCTGCATCAGATCCATGATGCTTCGGCCACGCACGCTGTCGCTATGCACGTCCCAATAGGTATATTGGTTCTGTGAGTTCCGCTTGATGACGATGGTATGCGTTCCGTTGCTCATTTTGGGACAAGAGTTGGAAGAGCCTTCCACGATTTTCCATCCCAGCTCCAGCAGGAAATCGGGCAGAGAAATGGTTGTTTTTATCTGATTGAAATCGACTTTCATACGATTGACTGGATTAGTTGAATCTCATTTTATCTGAGTTTAGATTATAAATGAGAAAGATTATCTTTCATAAAGATAATAAATATCATCTAAATACGAAAGAGAAAATATATGTTTTTTTGATTTTATTTTACGGTACTGTAAACCAAATCTACCGTGTTGTCTATACTGGGAACGGCCTCTAGCTGTTTACTCTGGTTGAACACGCTTTCACCGTCTTTCTTTACTTGCAGGGTGATGGTTGCGTTCTCTTTGGAATAGAGGATGCCTTGCACGGTAATTTGGCTGACCGGCTTTTCCGTACTGTATTCCACTTTATCGGTGAAGGTCTCATCTACGGAAAATGCGGAGGTGCCGGTGCGTTTGTTCCTGAATTTCACGCCGTCAAGATTGTATATATGTACACTGCCTTTGGGTGAGGTGCCGGTTACGGCTACGGTGATGTGATACATACCGGCTTTGTCTGTTTCCGGTTGGATTTCCTCTCTGTTGCATGAAGCCGCCAATAAGCAGGCTGCCACTAATAATGAATGGATTTTTCTCATGGTAGGATTCTTTTGTTGAATGTTATCGGATGATTTTTTGTTCTGTCTTATGTGTCCCGGCTGCCGGAACTGCTGACTTTTCTTTTAATTTATCCTCTATCTTTTTAAGGATAGCGTTGACATCCTCAATGATTTTGATGTAGTTCTGCTGGATAATCTCTTCCAAGATTTCCAGTTCCATCTCTTCTTTGCCGTTGCCTAGTTTGACCGGTAAGGAAAAACGGGGTATCTCCTTCTCTTCAAAACGGCACATATCCATCTGCACGTTGAAGAATGGAGGCTTGCCTCCGGCAATCTTGCCGATGAAGTGCCCGGCTGCTTGCCCGGCAATGTCCCTTGCCTTTAAGACCTTTTCCTTTTGCAGGCTCTCCGTGACACTGTTACTGCCACCGGTTTGGTGCGAGTAAGATTCTTGTGCCTCTTTCTTCTCCCCAAGCAAATTCTCGATGTCCTTGGCGGTCTTCTCGTTTCCGGTCATGCCGTAAGCCTGCGTTCCGCAGGAGGCTTTCAGTATGTTGGCACTTTTTTCTCCATAATCCCTGACCGCTTGGTTGAAGTCCTGCACGGCGAGAATGGTGGCGACATTGTGTTTCCGGGCGGTACCTATGAAAGTGTCTATGCCTTGTAGCAGGATGGTCGGAAACTCATCTACCATGAATACGCTGGTTGCTTTGCCGGGATTGTTCATCTGTGACATCAAGACACTGCCTATACAGGAAATGGCAGGGGAAACGGCTTCCTTGATGGTCGGCGCATTCCCTACACATAGAAGGGTTGGATGTTCTTTGTTGGTAATATCCAATGAAAACTCTTCTTCGGGAAGTGGCGACAACACCCAGAAGATATATTTGTTATTCAGAAGTACTAACGGAGTCTGTGCGGATGATACGGCACCGGCTGTCTGTTGCTGCGCGCCCAGCTTCCAGGCGGTCAGCATTGAAGACATGTTCAATGCGATTTCAGGATCTTCCGACAGCCAGTGGAATACCAGGTTGCTGTCTGAAAGGGCAAGGGCTATCACATGGGGCAGCGTACAGATTCCTGACTCTCTCTCCTTGAAACATTTGTAGGCGATTGAATAGACGTAGTTAATGGCATTGTTGGCCCAAAAGTCTGTTTTTTCTTTCCAACTGGCTTCCAGATTTTTCATCAGCGTGATGATGATGTTACGGATGAATAGCGATTCGTTGCCCTTTGACATATATTTCGGAGAGAGTACGTTTACCCTGACCGTGCGTGACATATCCACGAAATTGATATAGGCGAAACGGGGTGTCTCCACTCCTTTAGCCCGGAAGTATTCAATGCTTCCGTAGGCGATACGTGAGAGGATGGGTGACTTGTCCTTGGTGGGATCACCCTCCCAGTCGTACACGAATCCGGCATAGTTGCGCTCGGCGCACTGGTAGATGATTCCCTTGATCCAGCTTTCCGATTTACCGCTTCCCGGACCGCCGTCAATATAGACATTCTGCTGCGGCTTATGGATGACCAACGGCCCGGAGGCGGTCTCAAAGCGGAAGTAGAAAGCTGATTCTTCCCGGCTTAACCCGAAAATGCTGTCATCGGATTGGGCATGGCGCCGGATGAAATAAGGCAGAGTCTTGATGACAAGCAACGTGTACGCCACAAACACAGTAGGAAACACAAATAGGTTATACCACGCTGATAACCGGCTGAATCCGATAACCAGCATGGATGCCGAAACCAATGTCATACTGGTGTAAACCCATTTCTTGTTTTCGTCTTTCACCTTGCCTACCGGGAAGAGAAAAGCAAGACCGCCGATCAGGATGACGTAGAGAAACCGGAATAGGGCATCCTTTTCCATCAGCTTTCCCACATGGCCGGATTACGTAGTGGAGCGTATAATCCCGTAACGATAGCCCACTGAAACATTACGGCTGTCCCGATGAGCGTGGATAGCAGGATCAGGATGAATGACAGGTCTTTCTTCTCTCTTTCCATGGCCGTTGCAGTTATTGGGGTTGTCCGGTTGCCGTTCCGTCACCGTTCTCTTTTTTCTCAGCCTTTCCCAGTAGCTCAATGCGTGAAACGGTCAGGCTGACGGATGGGATGTGGCTACCGTCATCCTTCTGGAATACATCGGCATACACATCGCCGCAGACATATACCTGTGTTCCTTTTTTCAGATACTCAAAGACCTTACTCTCGTAATTTACGAAGCAGCATACCCATAGGGTCTGTTCCTCGTTGTTCACGTTCTTGTACTTGGTGGATACATGGAAGTTGAATCCTTTTCCGTTCTTGTTCTGCCGGGCATCCGCACCGACATAACCGATAATTTGTCCTGTAAACATAATGATGGTTTTTAAAAGTTTATAATCCGAGCTGTGGCTCATTCGTATTTTTCATGGCCGGTTCCGCTCCATGACAGGCAGCGAAATGCCGAAGTGCCGTATAGTGTTTCAAGGTTGCTTGCCGTGGGATGGTTGGCGGCGAGGCTTTCCAATTGTCGGGATGAAGGAATAAAACCTTCATTCTTCATCTGCTCCAATACCGGACGGTTGTCTTGCAGGACGGCCAGCGTAAACCGTTCCTCCGGTGTGAGGTACTGTTCCATCCGTGAGGCGTGTTCCTGAATCATATTACTGGCTTTGCTACATCGGCAAGGATGTTATAGATGAATTTGGGATCTTCTTTCAAGGCTCCCAGCCAGTTCTTTAGATACATGGCATTCTCTTCCCGGATATAGGTGGATATTCCCAGGCTTTGCCCGACGGTAGCGGAGGTGAGTTCGGCAACCAGTTCCTCTTTGGCATATTGCTTGTCTCCGAAAATCACACCTTTTTCCCGGTTCAGATGCTCAGGCTCCCCAGTCGAGTGCGCCATCTCATGAAGTAGTGTGGAGTAGAAATTCTCTCCGTCCTTAAACTGCCCCTTCAGGGGTACGACGATATGGTTATCTTCTCCCCTTGCATGGTAAGCACTATTTCCTTCCTTGGAATAAATGGGGCAGATCCATTGCTGTTCCCGTACCATCGCATCAATCAGAGGCACGGTGAGCATCCCTTGCTCGTCCTTGATGGCCGGTATCTTGAATTGCTCCTTCAATGCTTCCCATTTCTCCGGTTTCGTTTCCTGAAGATTGGTCTGCTGTACGTTGAACACATTGTATGTCTTCAGAAACGGCGTGACCTTATATTCCTGCTGCTCGTTTTTATCCAGGTTCTTATATACGTCGAAAGGTATTTTCTTTCCGTTCTTGTCTCTTACTGAGAAATTCCAGTAAATGACCGGGAATGACTTTTCTCCTTTCAGTATGTTAAGGCCGTTGTCTTTGGCTTGCATGAAGGTCATATAGACCGGCAGGCTGTACTGCTCTTTTTCCGAAAGTAGAAACAACATGAAGGAATTTACTCCGTTGTAGGTTCTTCCCTCGATATTTTGCGGAAGTCCCCCACCCTTTATCCCGAACCAAGGCTTCTGCCAGTTGTCTTCCACCTGCTTTATCTTTTCGATCATCAGTTCGGCGAAACGCTGTAATGCTTTGTCACTTGCTGTATCCATGATTTATTGGTATAGATTTCTGTTCTCGTAATCAAGCAGCCATTCTCTGGCCGTTTGGTTGTTTGTCTCTTGTTGCTTGGCAGCCATCTCTTCTTGATAGGCTTGTGCAAGCTCTTCCTGTGCAAGTAGAAACTCTAAGTCACTGATTTCTCCTGCAATGTTTTTCTGTACTAATTCATCGTAATCCATAATTCCTGATTTTTTAGGTTATAAGTCATTGAAAGCCCGGTTGATGGTGCTGGCTATCGGACGGGCCATTTCCTTGCTGTTGTCGGGTTTGGGTGTGCTGGCCAGTTTGACATCTCCCAGTGTCTTTGTGCTGCCTTCCATCCCGAAAATCTTTTGTACGGCTATCAGCGTGTTGGCTTGCACACCCGTTTCACGCATCTGGGTAAGGTCTTCTTGGGCGAGCCGGTACCCTTCTTTCTGTATCTCTTGGATGACATGAAAGTTGTCGGTCTGTGCGGCATCCAACAGACGTGCGGCCTGCCTTTCATGTTCGCCCTGTTCTTCCGGCTTGGTGCCGAACAGCTGGATGACTTCATGGGTTTGCCTTTCATCCAGACCGTGTTCCTTACCGATTCCTTTGATAAACTCTTCACTGGGTTTATATCCTTCCTCTTTGAGCTTCCCGATTTTTTCAAAGTCATGTTTGCCCACCGCTTCCTTAAACTCGGCTTCCATATTGCGCCCCTCTTCGTGTTTTTGCTCTTTTGCAGCTTCTATGTTGGCCGCATGGGCTTCCAGTTTGGGGGTCATGGCCTTGATCAGCTCTTGTGCCTTGCCGGGAGTGATACTCTGTATGTTCTGTATCATGACTCCTTTCCTGTCATCCGTCAGTTGGATGTCGGCAATGAAGTAGCCTTCCGGACTGTGCAGCAGCTTGTTCTCCAGTGCATGGCCGTTGGCGAGCAGGTATTTGTCGGCTTTGGTTAACTTGTAGCCGCCATATTCGCTGGTCTGCCCGATGATGTCGGGAATCTTGATTTCCTGGTTGGTGCGCAGGATGACGGAGTTCAGATCCCGGTCAACTTGCAGCAGGATGTCCTTCTTATTTACGGTGATGGGTACGATGTCACCGGCAAGCAGCTGTTCTTTCTCTTTCTTGCCCAACTTCTTTCCCAGCACCTTGTCCGGGATAACCAACGCCTCTTTGCGGTAGAATACGGAGATTCCGTCATCGTTGAAACGGAGCTTCCCCGGTTTGCCGTGTATCTCCATCAAATCAGACATGACACCCTTTTCCAGCTTGGTGCCTTTCCCGTCGAGGATGTTCCTTGCTTGTAGGCGTATTCATAGAGCGACTGTCCGGTGTAGCATACCTTCAGGCGATGGTCGATGACGGTAAAGCCGTCCTTGTCATGTCCCTTCAGGTTCTCCCACCGCTTGATGCTGATGCCATCCTTCTCCAGTTCGGCGACATATTTAGGATCATTGGCACGTTCCTTGTCAAAAAGGGCGGATACACGTTCTTTTGATTGGTCACGAAGGCTTTCATCGTACTTTGCTCCGGCTTTTTCCCTGATTTCGCTTACGCTCATGCTTTGCTCTTCCCCGTCTTTGCGGAATCGGAAATATCCGTTCCGGTATTCGGTCTGATAGCCCAGTGATTCGGCGATGCCGCCGAACTGTCCCACGTTGTCGAACATATAGGTGTCTAATGCTTCTCTCAGTTTCATGGCTGTAGCTTGTATAAGGGTTCTGCGGAAAGGATGTATTCGTTCAACACGGCCAGCTTGATGTGCCGCCCGCCGTTTCGCTCGTAAATCTCGATCTCGAATACCTTATCATCGGGTATCGTGAATTTGTCGAAACCAAGTATCAGCCGGTTCCGGCTCTTGCCTTTGATTTTCGTATCAAAATCTTTCTGATAGATAGGTTCGATGGTCGTTTCTTGCTGGATGGCGTTCTTGCTCTTCTTTTGGTTACGCTGGAAACATTTGACAAACTCGATGTCGTAGTCGATGTATGATTTGTTTTTCAGGTCAAAGATGAAAAACATGAAGTCCTCATGCACATACAGATTGGCCATTGACAACTCAAACTTGTTCTCGATGACCCCCAGGCTGTAGATGTTGCGCTTCTTGGTGCGCAGCTCTTGGATGCATCTTTCCATTTCCTCGCTGTTCACATCCACATGGGCGGTATATTTGCGCTGGTCATCAAAATTGTAGGTGAATACGGAGGTATTGCCCCGTTTGATGGTGATGTGGTAAGTGTTCATGGCCTTATCCACCACAAACAGGTTGGAATATGCCACGGCATCTTTGGCGGTTGATACTTTCAACTGGTTGTTGTAGGCGGCCAGAGTGAAGGACACCTCGTTGCCGGGCGTCCGTAAGCGATGTCCTCCGGAAAGAAGAACTCGGCCAGATGGAGGTCGCTGACTTCTGCCTGATAGTCATGGTGCTGCCATTTCCCGTTGTCCTCGTAAATGTTCGGGTGCGAATCCGTGCCGCCTTCGGGAAGGTAGCGGATGTGATAGGTGTAAACGCTTCCGTCGATGCAGACTACGGTCAGGTTGGTCTCTTCGGTGAATCCTTCCGCTTGCGCCGAGAGCCTGACGATATGGGGCGCCTCTTCTACCCGGCTGGCCATGACAAGCTCCTGTTCGCCGATGGCGATATCAGATACTTGCACAGGGAATACCAGGTGTTTCACACAGTCGAAAGAGATAAAGATGTCTTTTTGGCTGATGGCTTGTTGCCGGGGAGTGCCGTTTCCCTGAGCGAAGAGCGGCAGGCTGCACACAAGGCAGTAAAACAGTAGATAAATATATTTCTTCATGTTGTCGATATGTTAAACGGTTCTTGAAAAAAAGGCGGTGAATACGGTAATGCCCCATAGAAGAAGCAGGGTAATGCCGAAAGAAACGGTCAGCGGACGGATTTCTTTAAAGGCTCGTCCGTTCCGGCGTGATACGTAGATCCGATAGCCGAAAAAGACCGCTGACAGCGCAAGCAGGTAATTGAGAATGTCTATCATAATTTGTCTATCAATGTTTGAAGGGGATGATTTTTCTTGTTCGTTTTCTCTTGTTCCATTTGCTCATAGAGCTTCTGTAACTCCGCTTGCACGGCTTGCCTGCGCAACTTCGATTCCTGACTCTCTTCCTGGATATACATTTCGTAGTTGGACTTGAGATGTACCTTCACTTGTGAGAGGCTCATGTTCAAGATTTGCTTGGCTACCTGGGTGGTGGCGTTGACTACGCTGGTCACTTCGCTGGCCATCGTGCCGATGGAAGAGAGCGGCATGTCAATGTTCTGTACAAGACCTTGTTCCATACGCTTGGCTGCACTGGCTTTCAGGTTATTGGGCAGGTTCAAACCTTCCATGGCATCATTGTCGAAGACAACCACCGATACGGGATTGAGGTTGTCTCCTACCTTCAGGTTGCTGACTACCACATCGAGGCGGTTGGCTCCCAAAGTGGCGATACCGTAAAACAGCGTGTTGACCGGTATCTTCATGCCGGATAGGGTTACGTCCTGAAGCAACCGCATCCGTACCGTACTGCCCGTGACTACGGTCTGGTCGCCGTGGATGCAAGCCTGAAGAGGTTGCTGTTTCCCGGTGTGGAGGTCGGTTGGCGGCGTACCCGCTTGCCGTTTTCGGCACGGTAGATCGGGCCTTTTTGCATCAGGCTGTCGGCGGATGGATGGCCGGAAGGGTTGGCAGCGGCTTTCTCCGTTTTTCCCTCTTGGTCATAATTGACAATCCGTTCATACATGCGCTTGCGGTATTTGTCGGATTCTTCCAGTTCCTTGCGGATGCGTGAGTTCTTCTTGGCTTCCCGGATAATCTCGTTGAGTGCCTGCTCGTCCTCCAGTCCGTCCAGTTGGCTTTCCAGCTGATGAGAGAAGCGTCCGTTCCGGCCACCTCCGTATTCTGCCATGACTTCGCTGTACGGATCGTTCTGCATACGGCGGATGCGCTCCAGTGTGGCACGGTCATACCGTTCCTGCTGGTTTTGCAGCTCGAAGTAAAAATCAGATCCTTTGACCTGAGACTCTTTCAGGATGCGTGCCTTCTCCTGCTCTTCCAGTTTGTCCTGCTTATAGGCTTCCATCTTGTCGTTCACCTTGTCGGCCATTTCCGACTGTGGTTCCAGAAAGGCTTGCGAGGCGGCCTGTCTGTCACTCCCTGACGGCACGTTCCCGTCCTCACGGATGAAGAATACATAAAGGAAGAGGATGCCCAGGATTACCGGATGGCCATCAACAGCTTGTTCTTGTCTTTGATAAGTTTATTCGGTTCCATGGTCGGTTGGTTTAGAGGTTTCTGACTGGTTTTCATTCTTGCCCGGAGAAGCTGCCTGCGATGTGTTGGCGCCGTTGCTTTCCACGGGTTCGGAATAGCGGACAATCCAATCTTCTATCTTGGCTCCGTGCGCATTTTCCTCGCTGCGGGACAGCATATCATAGATGGTGAACTCCGCTTCGATATTACGTGAGATGCTTCCCCGTGCCCGGTACCCGGTCTGCGTGAAGATTATCTTTCCGGAAACGGGTATCGTTTGGGTGTTAATCTCTACATCCTTGATGCGTACCCCGTAACGGATATTCTTTTGTATGAGTGAGTTCAGCATATTCACATCGTTGTACTCGTTCAACAACTCCTTCCCCTTGTTACCTATGAGGTTGAGCGCAAGCGAAATGTTCTTCTCGTAGCTGCTCTCGTCAAAGGCATACCAGTGGGTTACGAAGGTCTTTACATGGTTCATGTATTCGTATTGCCGCATATCGCTGGCAGACAGGCTGCTTGCCTCATAGACTTCTCCCTGCCTGTCGATGACGAGAGCCTGGCCGTATGCTTTTTCTATTTTGTTGATAAGGAAGATGATACTGCTGGCAAAAGCGATAGTCAGGATGATGCAGTACCCGGCTGAAAGCCGGATAGTCAGCTTGACCGCATCATCAGCTCCTTTGAATTTCATCAGATTCATAGTTCTATTTTTTATTGTTGTCGTTTATGAAACTTGCCCCGATAGAGGCGGCACCGCTACGTTGGTCAGCTTGCCGCCTGCCGCTGCGCCTCCCATCAGGGCGATGGTGGCCGCCGTGGTGACGATTGACACGGTTTTCGAAATGATTTTCCCTGCATCGCTGTGTCCTACGATTTTGGAGGATAGCCAGAAACAGCTGCAATAAGCACCGATTAAGGCGAGATCCATTCCTAAATATTGTATCTGCTGCGTAGCTGCGTCCACCATGTCGGCACTTTCCGTATAGATGGCCTTGAAGGTCTGCCACATGATTTGGTTCAGAATATTGATGACGGTGAATACCATACAGGCGGAGCAGAGCGTACCGAACCAGATACTCAACTGTTTCTGAAAGACCGGCAGCATGCTTACGGCAAAGACAAACGGGCCGAGAATGACCAGTAGCTTGACAATGACCACGCCGATACCCAAGATGACTACTTGTATGATTCCTACCAATAGGGCGGAAATGCCATGAAGTACAAGGGTGGCGAGGTTGGCGGGATTGAGCAGCTGCACAATCTTCTCCACGCTGGAGCGTACACCGGTCATTTCGTCCTCTTCCATCTTTTTATCCAGTTCGTGCTGCATGGCGCCGGTGTTGTCTTCTCCGGATGCTACCTCCGACTGGAGGCTGTGTTTGTCGTATTCGGCAATCATCTCTCCTTGTTCGGTGGCTGATTGTGCCATGAACTGGGCAAATTCCTGCGCACGCTCGGAGGTCAGCGAGGTGGCTTCGTTGATTACTTCCATCGTGCCTACGATGGTTTGGGCGATGGGGGTGTACATGCTCAGGCAGAAGAACAGTACCAGGCAACGGGCGATTTCCATCATGTCGGGAAATTTGTCCTCATTCGGGCTTAACAGCTGGCTGGCTCCGTGATAGAGATAGTTGTATGCCAGGTTGCAGATAAAGCAGATGACACCAACACCGAAGGCGATGACCGTCATTTGCGAAACGAGTTCCATGGTCAGGCCGTCCGTGATCTGGAGTCCCCAGAGAAAATTGTCTTGATTCATAACGCTTTAATTGGTGTGTCGTGTGAAAGCGGCCAGCCGTCCCTGATAGTAGGTCTTCCGGTTATGCCTTTCATGGATTTGTAAATGACCGTGGAACGCACGGATTCGTTAAACTCTCGCATTTCTTCAGCTGCCTTCTCTACCGATTCCTTCACTTGCTCGATGAATGACATGCGTCCTTCCGAGTTCATCGAGAAATAACTGGTCACGGTGGCTACCTTGAACAGCAAATCGGTACTCAGGCTCAGGTTGACGGTTACACGCTGAAAATTAAGAAATTTCAAACAGTGGTAATTTGAACCTATATTCAGGTAAAAACTGTAGTCGCTGCTCAGGCAGGCTACATCGTCAAGTAAATCGGCCAGTTCTTTTAGTGACTTGAGTTCCTTCAGCTGGTCGATTTTTTGCAGGCCAAGCCTCAGTTCCTGAGCGTCTATCATTTCATTGATTTGTGCGACCCATTTCTTGACATTGGCGATCCATTCCGTTGAGTTCAGCAGGGTGTGTCCGGGATCATGCACGACAAACTGGGCATGAACGCTGCCGGTTCCCGTCAGCCCCATCGAGACGGCAAGTCCGAGTATGAGAATGATTCTTTTCATGACGGTTATTTGTTGATGATGAATAATAGGGTGAATATGACACATACCAGCCAGGCTATCAGATAGCTTTTGGCATTTTCCTTTTTCGTGGCGAGTGCCCATACCACGAAAATGAGCGCAACGCCCAAAAGTGCGGCGGCAATGCTTCCGGCAAGATTGTATGCGCTGCCGTTGAAGTCGGTTGACCAGCTAGAAGGGAGGTCAGCCCTTGGGTGGCGTCATCCATACTTTTTCCTCCTTTCCTCCAGATAGCGGTTGATGGCCGTATAGGTCGAGCCGCTTTCGTTGAACAACTGCTTCAGCCGTACTACCGTCGCTTGGCGCGAATCGAAGGTACGGCGGCGAAGTCGGACACCTCATTGCGGAAGATGAAGGCATCGTTCGACATCTTGATGAAAAACTCTCTCCAGCGTTCCGTGCGTTGCAACGACTCAATCATATAGGCCTCTTCGTCCGTGATGGAAAGCACGGCTTTCACTTCCGGCAGGTTCTGCCGGTGTTCCGAATGGTCGAGGATAATCTTGGTCGCGCAGTTGATGATGATGGAGTCCTTGATACTGGACGGCATGTTTTTCAAAAACAGGATGTTCTGTGCAGCCAGCGTGATGCTTCCTTCCTTTTTACGGAAGGTACGGTACAGGTAGGCGATGAAGTCTCCGAATTTCTCGTCTTGCAGGAAGTCGAGCGCTTCGTCGATGATCAGTTCTTTGGCAAATCCCTGGCGTTTCTTGATTTTATCCACGATCATTTGCAGGGTGATGATGGCAACGAGTGGAAAGTACTCTTTCTTAGAGGCATCTTCCATATCGAAGGCTATCAGCCGGTCATGCACGATATCCACGTTCTCGGTGGCGTTCAGCAGGAATGACAGCTCTCCGTCCGTATAGGTTCCAGCAAAAGTAACAGTTCCTCTATCTCGAATTTCTGTTTCTCAAACTCAGTCATCCGTTTGCTGAACACTTCCTTCAGATAAGCCCGGTAAGTTATCAGCGTCGGAAGATACGCTCATGCTTCTCTCCTATTGAAGAGTTGTTCACATAGTCGTAAAATCCGATGACGGATTTCCTGAGAATGGCGTTCTCGGCAGGCAGCATGGGTTCACGTACCTTCCAAATGTAGCTGATAATGGCGACGATGGTCTTTATCTGGTCATCGGCAGACTCGGCATCCGTGGTGTCGATGTACAGGTATTTGCCGTTCTTATCACGGTCACACAAGAAGGGGTTGAACGCAAATTTCTTCTGCTCGGTAGAGTCGAAGTATTTGCCCCGGTTCAAGGCTATCGTCGAGCGGTAAGAGCCGCCGATGTCGATGATCATCACATCCCGGCCCAGCTCATAGCTTTGCAGGATGTAATTGTTCAGCCAGAAAGATTTACCGGAACCGGACGGGCCGATAACGATGCGGTTCTTGTTGTTCAGCGCCGGATAATCCAGAGGTTTATCTTGGCTGGAGTACCGAAACGGTCATGGTAGATATGTCCTTTCTCGTCCGAAAGGTACATCCCCTCTTTTTGCAGATAACAGATGGCCTGCTTGGTCGTGTTGACGAAGCCCCGGTAATTGGCCCTGGCATTGCCGGGTATGTTGCAGAAGAACAGGTTGCACAGCTCGGCGTTCTCCACATAACACGAACTTTGGTTCATAAAGCTGAAGCCTTGCTGTACCAGTGCGGTTTTCTGCATGAGCGAGGTACGGTCTGTATCGTTCAGCACGACATTGAAAGCGGTATAGGCGGTCTGGTAGTCGAACTGGGTAATCTCATCGCAGAAGGCTGCCTGCTCGCGTTGCTTCTCCGCTGCGGGCGGATAAAAGTTGGTGATGTAGTTCAGCGCGTCTTTCTCCGCACCGATGGCCGTTACGGTGGCATCGGGATCGGTTATCTCTATCACGATGTTTACGATGTGGTTGAACGGCAGGCCAAGTCCTACGGGGTACAGCATCGAGCATTTGCTCCGTATGCTGTCCGGTATCTCTATGTTTCCCCCGTATGCCTTCGACTTGCCGGTGTGCGGCACGGCCAGTTCCTGAAGATGCTCGCCTTCATTGGTCAGCGAAAGGATGGAACGTGCTGCTGCCCTATTTTCATGCTTCCGCTTTCACTGACGGCCATAGGGTTGACGCTCTTCTGCGTGGCATCGTTTTCCGGTGTCTCGTAAGAGAGGTTGACGTAGTCGTAGATGGCGTTGTTCAGTTCCGTATCATCCATCTTGCGTATCTCAAACTGCTGGATGGACGACAAGCCGTTCTCAAAGTTCATCAGAAAGGCTTCCATTTCTGTCAGCCGTTGCTGATATTCTTTATAAGGTTGCTTGAACGGGTAGTGCAGCTTTCGCATCAGCGAGGTGCCCGATGCGCTTTTGCGTATCTTACCGTTTCGGCTGCCGTTCGTGAACGTCACATACAGGTTGGTGTAGCTGTTCAGTATCTCCTTGCCGTTGAAATGACGGTTGTTCTCCGCTATCAGGGCATTGGAAGAGTATTCTGCATGATGGTATCGCCCCGTATAGTAGAAATTCTGCTGATGGATGACCGTGCCTGCCGGAAGCATCTTCAAAAGAGCCTCCAACCGCTCATGGATGTATTGCGCCTCGCTTTCCGACAAGGTGAACACTTCGGGCAGAAGCAGCCGGTAGCCGACGGTGATGTCACCGTTCCCGTTGATGACGGCGTTCTCCGTGATGGTCTGGATAGGCAAGACACTTTCCAGATCCACGGATTTGTCCTTCACCTCTATCTCTGTCTGCCGGATATACAGCAGAGCAATCAGCAGGCTCAGCGCACAGATTAGCAGTGATATGAGTATGATGATTCCTATCATGGTTGCTGTTTTAGGATGAATTTGAAAATCTGCCGTTTGTCCGTTATCTGCCGGGGGGTGGCGTTCTTGATCCGGAGGCCGGTCAGGTAGTCCGGGTTACCGGCCTTGTGTTCCTTTTTCAAGGTTTGGAACAGCAGACCGGATAGAAACAGAATGGCGGAAATGATTCCGATGATGAGTATCGGGTGCAGCTGCTTGAATATGCTCACGATGATGATGATGCCGTCAGCCATGACGCACCTGCTCTATCGCCCACAGGATGGCCCGCTTGGCCTCCTCCACGCTGCCCTCCACCGTGGCGCCGGAGGCGG
>ENA-OQEB01000059-OQEB01000059.1-human-gut-metagenome-genome-assembly--contig:-NODE-59-length-43066-cov-5.253313_pt1 | contig 43066 bp, 43 predicted proteins | sample MGYA00242787_ERZ504619 | MGnify/ENA primary metagenome ERZ504619 (study PRJEB26092, sample SAMD00036317) | human gut metagenome | host: Homo sapiens | study: EMG produced TPA metagenomics assembly of... | reverse complement strand
TTTTTCGATTCCCCAATAATCACCTAGAGTAATATATCCTTGACGATGCTTCCTGCGTATTTACAGTGGTAACAATTTTCTCGGTAAATCCATCCCTTTATAAAATAAAACAGATACGAAGAACCACTTTGCCATAAAGTTACTTTCTTCTTTTTTCCTGTTTTATCCTCAAAAATTGCTTTGCCATTAATTCCCCATCCAATATTTTTATCCCTGAATGTAAAATATGTTAATCCACCTCCGTACTTGCCCTCCATAAATTGAAGATACGACTGGAATATTTTTTCACTTGGGACGCATGGCATATAATATCTACCGTCAAAAGTCCATCATAACTCTTTCCCCAGATAAGACTTCAATCCCGCCACTTGACAAGGTGTCCCTGAAAAAAGAACTTTATTTCCATCAATCAATAAATCCTTTACCTCTTTATAGGTATTACCAATTTTACTCTGTACATATTTAGAACCTTGCAGAAGATATAATTCTTCTATCTTATTAATGCTTTTATGTAAAACTTCTTTTTTTTCATTAAAAGCAGCGCCAAAAACAATTCCTCCCTTATTCAGGAAATCTTTCGCAATAGCTGCAAAAACACCACCAGAAGCAGACTTAACTGCCTGCTCCTTGTTTTTTGAACAGCCGCATATGTTTTTAACGGCTTGTTATTCTCATTAATATTTTGGAACGCACAAACAAGTGTACATTTTTTTGCATCTAATACACACATTGTCATCAATTTCTGGATACAGGAAACCACATTCATCCTCTACCATGCTTATCGCATTTCTCGGACAAATATTTAAACATGCTCCACACCCACAGCACTCTGATTTTTCTTTATATAAAACAGGTATGTTTTTTTCCATGCTAACCTCTTGTTCTGTCAATAACCTACCTTAATTGAATTAATAAGCTCTTACCATTTTTAACCGGTATAAGTTTGACATCTCTTCTTCACACATAACTTATATTCCTAAAAAACTTTATCAATTTGAAATGTTCTTTATTCTGAGTATCTTCCTCATAATTATGCCACATCTTTGTTGTGGGTATGCCATCACAAACAATATCAACAGTTTCTTTTTATCGCGTCAGTTACAGCGACTAAGTATTTTTCATCTTGCTTCCTATATTTATAAAGAAGATTATCTACCGCATTATAATCAATATCAGCATCCATATCTTGTATATTCGGATTTCCCTCAGTTCCTCTTTGCTGAATATCAAGTTTTTTTAGAATATCTCTTATTCTAATACTTGCCTTTTCAGGGTAAAAAAGAAATAAATTTCTTATGAAACTGAATAGAAAATGCCGTTGCATGAAAAGAATCCGCAATAACATATTCCGCATCCCTTATAAGTCCAAGATATTCTTCGACACTAGGGCACCAAACCAATTTACCTGGTCGAATTACATCATGCCAGTTATATGATATATTTAACAGCTCAATTCCCTTTTCTTTTGCCAATGTATTAGCAAAATTGTCAAGTTTTTTATCATGGTGAAGATTATATGTGACAACATATTTTCTTTTTTTAAACTTATCTGATGCCAGTTGCTCCCACAAATCATTTTTCCTATAAAGTGTTGGGTCAAGTACCTGAACAACATCTTTAATACCCAATTCCTTCAACGACTCTATACTTTGACTTTCCCTGACAGAAATATACTTATATTTTTGAAGCATTTGGGAATAATTTTCTTTTCAGAGTTCTCTATGCTTTGCCCAATACTGGATGCATACGAAAAACAGAACGCATTATCTGGAACAAAATCGAGATAATATGCTGGCTCGACACCTTCATTCCAAAAACTATTCCATATCTGATCACTTCCTGTGCAATATGCATCCACTTTAGGTAACTTCTTTTTTAATTCTTCATTGCTATAATAGGATTCACTGTTCAGATTAATGTACTTATTTAAAAAAGCGTTAAATGTTTTCTCTTTCTTAATATAGGAAATGAGCATTACAGCTTTTGCCACGCACAGCAATATGGGATTTTTCGAAAGTCTTTTACTCTTATTTTTTAATCGTTTCAAAGCTCCACTTTTAGTATCCAACTGCCTTACAAAATCTATGGTCTCACACTCAAATTGTAAGTCTTCAAAAGTCTTCTGCGTTGCATACGTCTGAAGAACCGATCCATAATTACAATTACGATGAATTGTGATATTATATATTTTCATTTATTGATTTCCTTTTCTATACTTAATTGCAAGTCCGAGAATCTTTCGATCATCTACCAGATAGCGTTTCGCCATACGCTTTGGATCCTGAGTTATTCTAAAAAGCCACTCTAATCCATGATTTGACATCCAACGAGGCGCTCTTTTGATATTTCCCGCTTCAAAATCAAAGCTGGCACCCAGCCCCAAGGAAATTGGCACTCCGAGTTCTTTACAATGGTGATACATAAACTTTTCCTGTTTCGGGCAGCCTAATCCAACGATCAAAATGTGCGGAGCAGCCTCTTTTATCATTGATTTAATTTTATCCATTTCATCCTGCTTTTTTCAAAGCCAAATGGCGGAGAGTACGTACCAACAACCTGCAATCCCTTAAATTTATTCGCGAGATTTTTTGCAGCTTTTGCAGCTACACCTTCAGCCGCACCTAAAAAGAACATCTTATATTTTTTTTTCGCAGCCATATCGCACAAAAGTGGAAACAAATCCGAACCTGAGATTTTCTCTTTAATCGGTGTTCCATACCATTTAGCAATCCATAACAGTGGTTTCCCGTCCGCCAGAATCAATGACGCATTCTTATAAACCGCCTGTAATTCTTTACTTGTTTCCAGCTGTACAATATGATCCACATTCGGTGTTACCACATATGCACTTTCATTCTCTTGAATCAGCCAATCAATAGCCTGTAGAGTCTCCGGCATCGTCAGATTATCAATCTCTGTATTCATAAACTTCATTCTTGACATTTATTCACCTCTTACTGCAACTCAAACAACGCCAAATGCTTCCATATCTCCGTCAATAATGACTAACCGATTTTACATCCGTTGAAATTTTGTCTTATCTGCGGCGCTAATTTCATTGCCAATTTGAACCTCTATCATATCCAGTGCTGTAATAGCTTCCACCGTATGTTTACATCCGGCTGAGATAGTGATGACATCACCAGTACATAAAATTTTTTCTCTGTCATCACAATTGCTTTGCCTTTACCAGAAACAACAGTCCAAACTTCTTCGCGTTCACTGTGCATATGGTAGCTCATCTTTTCGCCAGCCTTCATTGAAATTTTGATAGTCATAGAGCCAGGCTGCACATCCATGACTGTATAAGTCCCCCAGGACTTTTCTGCATACATAGCTTCTGTTTCGATCTTTTCAACGTAAGGCTTCATGTACCACTACGCTCTTTGTCAGCGATCAAAATACCATCTCCGCTGGCAGCAATAATCATATCCTTACACCCCATGCATAGAACTGGAATATTCAGCTCATTTACAACGTTGGTGTTCTGACAGGTTTCATCCAGAATCGCTTTGCCCTTAGACTTATCTGCCATAACCTCTGCCATCATATTCCACGTACCAACGTCTTTCCAGTCACCACTGTAACGCAGGACCTGGATGCTGGACTCTTTTTCGACCACAGCGTAGTCAAAACTAATCTTTTTCAGTGTATCATACTTTTTGAACAGGTCACGATAATCTTCAAAACTAATCATACTATGCGCTTTATCCAGCAAGTATCCCAGCTTAAACGCAAAAATGCCAGCATTCCACAACGCATTCTGTAACAAATATTTCTTAGCCGTCTCCATATCCGGCTTTTCCTTGAACTCTTTAACCTTGCTTACATTCTCACCGCTTTCCGGAATAATGTAACCATACTTCTCACTTGGATAGGTCGGTTCAATTCCCATCAGGGTCAGATTTGCACTTCCCTTTTCTGCCAGTTCCTGCAAGGTTTTGACAGCTTCATAATAGCTATTATCCACATAGGGATCCACCGGGCATACAACAACAGCTTCCCTTTCATCAACCCCCAATTCATCGTGGAGATATGCTGCAGCCAGTGCAATAGCAGGAAAGGTATCTCGACGGCAGGCTCTACACAAATAGATGCCTTTTCACCCAGCTGATTCTTAATAGCGCTCGCCTGAGATCTGCTCGTTGCAATGGTAATTTTTGTCTCTGCATCCACTGTAGTAATCTGGCGATATACACGTTGAACCATGGATTCATATTCATCATTATTCTTAAACAATTTAATAAACTGTTTGCTACGCACATCATTCGAAAGAGGCCAAAGGCGCTTACCAGAGCCACCAGAAAGTAAAATAATGTTCATTGTTTTTCTCCTTTATTAGCAAATTTTTTCAAGGCCAAACTTCTACTTTACATTGCAGAAGCCATGAACAATTTCTTATTCACAGCTTCTTTTCTTCAGACAATCGCTATTATCGGGAACTTTTTTAGTAATAAATCCCTTCCCGCGCTCCTCCATAAACTCAACTTCTTCTTTCACTAATTATTTTAAACCTATCCCCATTCTACCACACCGGTTCCTTAATCGTAATATATCTGCGTTTTTTCAGCACTGTAGATAACTTCATGTCGTTTTCTTCAACCAGCTTCGTTTCTTTTTACATAGAACCTTTCTGGCCTAATACTATCAGTACGGTTTTGAACAAGATCTTGATATCCAGCAAAAACGACCATTCTGAAATATACTTCGTATCCAGTTTTACGACTTTCTCGAAGTCCGTAATCTCACTTCGTCCGCTTACCTGCCACATTCCGGTCAGACCTGGTTTAATAGCCAGTCTCGCTCTGTGATGCAGTTCGTATTTTTCCCACTCGTCTACTGTTGGCGGACGGGTTCCGATCAGGCTCATGTCACCTTTTAACACGTTGAAGAACTGCGGGAATTCATCCAATGAGGTTTTGCGGATGAAGTTTCCAATTCCCTTGCCTGGGCCTTTTTCGCTGCCGATGACACGCGGGTCGTTCTCCATTTTGAACATCAGGCCGTCGCTGACGCGGTTCTGTTTCATCAGTTCTTTTTTACGCTCCTCCGCATCCATATACATACTGCGGAATTTGTAAATCTTGAATTTTCTTCCGTTCTTTCCTACCCGGTACTGGGAGAAGAAAATCGGTCCCGGGGATTTGATATAGATCGCCGGGGCGACAAACAGGAAGATGATTCCTGTCAGGATGCATCCTACTAGGCCGCCGCAGATATCCATGATTCGTTTCAGAATAAGTTCACCGGCGCTTGCCATGTTGATGCATGTAGTGATAACGGTGTAATTGCCCATACGCTCTACGGTCTGGTTTTTGCCCTGCATTTCGTTGACATCTGCAATTTTCACATGAATCGTGATTCCCATTTCTGTGAATGCATCAAAAACTTTCTGTGGGATCTCTCTGCCTTCCGGCAGAACGATCAGCACTTCGTCAAACCACTCGCGGCAGACATACTCGGCTGCGTTTGCGAGACTGGAAACGACTGGCACGCCGTGGATTTTGCGTCCGGTTCTGTCCTGATCTACGAGGACAACGCCGGTCGGGCGGACACCGATATAATCGAAGTCAAGCATGCTTTTTACAACAGACTGTGACTGTTTTTCGGTTGTAATAATCAAAAGGGAACGGCCGCTGTGTTCTCCGCTGCCGCGTTTTTCAGGAACATTTTCCAACCGACACGCATCAGATAAGAAATGCTTCCATAGATGACACCAGTTAAAATAATGGTTGCTCTGGAAAACTGATCTCCCTCCCGAATCAGGAACAGATAAAATACACCAAGTACAATGATGTATATCATATTTTTGACTGTTTTTCCAATTTCAGCCAGGTAACCGCGCTTCATGACGTTCTTGAACGAATCGTCGAAGAACATGATCATCACCTGAATCAGTGCAAATACAATGGCTTCGTTTCGATAAATCGTGTTTCCATATGGATTCAGACTGTGATGTCTCAGAAAAAAGCCCATAATGAATGCCAGCTGAAGGCAGATAATGTCAAGGATCATGAAATCCAGGTGCTTCAGCCATCCTGTGGATGATTTTTTGTACATACCTCTCTCCCCTGTTGTATTTCTTTTTCTCCCGTGAACGTAACAGCGTTTCACTCCGCATAGTTTTGCTGTCTTTTTCATTACCGTTTTTGCTGAAAATCCATTTTCTTCTATACGTCCTGCAGCAGACACTGGGCATTTTCTTTATCTTTAATATTTTATCCCATCTCTACTTATTTGTAAAGGTGTGGACAACTTTTTGGACATACTTTTTTCACATTTTTGCAAAATATTACAAATTTTATTATTTCATCATTTCAAGAATTTGTAATGTTTTCATCTTCTTTTCCACATACCGGTGCAGGTACGCGCGCAGCAGCCGCTCCAGCTCATCGAGAATCTCTTCGTTCACTGTAAACCCATACAGCTTCGCCAGCGGTGCCGCAATGATATAGCGGCATGCCAGCACGGTGCCCGGCTGCAGCGGCCATGGATCTCTGATGGTTTTTCCACAGTTTGGGCAGTAGATGGCGCTGTCGCGCAGGGAGAAAACGGTCAGATTCTCTTTCGTGCTGCACTCCATGCAGGAGAACATCTGCGGTGCTTCTCCGCTGATCGTGATCGTCCGCAGTTCGAAGATGCACCGGATCAGGCGGAGGTCCTGTTTTCCGCGGCGGATGGCGTTCATCGTCACGTACAGCAGGTTAAGCATCTGGGTTTCATCGTTTCCTTCCTGGCCGAAATATTCGGCCAGTTCCAGAAAATAAAAGCCGTAATAAACGCCGGGCTGCATCTGCGCCAGGTCGAGGAAGTATTCTTTAATGTTTGCGCCGGAGAGGGTGTAGCTGTCACGGCCCTCGTAGACCTGAAACTCGCCGAAGACGAACGGATTGGAGACGGCCATCAGCGGGCTTTTCATGCGGCGGGCGCCGCGCGCGAAGGCAGTGATTTTGCCGAGCTCCCGGGTCAGGATCACGACGCGCTTGTCATACTCTCCGACCGGGGAGACGGATAATACCATTCCGCTTACATTGATTGGTTCTCGCATGTTTCTTCCTTATTATAATGCAATATTATAAATCGAGTTTCTTTTTATCATATCCGAAGTTCTTCACAAGAAAATCGCTGTCGCGCCAATCTTTTTTGACTTTGACCCAGAGCTTCAGATTGACTTTCTGCTCCAGCATCTGCTCCAGCTCATACCGCGCGTTGCTTCCGATCTTCTTGAGCATCGCGCCCTGTTTTCCGATGATGATGCCCTTGTGGGAATCGCGCTCGCAGATGATGGTCGCGTCAATATCAACGATTTTTCCGTTCGGGCGGTCTTTCATCTGGTCGATCACAACGGCGATGCCGTGCGGGATCTCTTCGTTTAAGGCGTACAGTGCTTTCTCGCGGATGATCTCAGCCACGATCTGGCGCATCGGCTGATCGGTGATGGTGTCCTCATCGTAGAACTGCGGGCCGTACGGCAGATATTTGAAGATGCTCGGAATGATGTCATCGGTGTTCTGATGGCGGAGTGCCGAGCACGGAATGATCTCGGCAAACTGGAACAGCTTGCGGTACGTATCGATGAATTCCAGGATTTTGTCTTTCTCCACGGTATCGGTCTTGTTGATAATGAGGATGACCGGCGCATTGACTTTCTCCAGGATCTCTGCGATATGGCGCTCTCCTGCTCCGATGAAGTTGCTCGGCTCTACCAGCCAAAGAATCACATCGACTTCTTTTAACGTTTTCTCGGCTACATCGACCATGTACTCGCCGAGCTTATTTTTCGCCTTGTGGATACCCGGTGTGTCGAGGAACACGATCTGTCCCTCGTCACACGTATAAACGGTCTGGATGCGGTTGCGGGTGGTCTGCGGTTTCTTGGATGTAATCGCAATCTTCTGTCCGATCAGGTGGTTCATCAGCGTGGATTTTCCCACGTTCGGACGGCCGATCAGGGCTACAAAGCCGGATTTATAATTTGCATTGTTTTCCATTGCTGTCTCTTCTCCTCATTTATAAGTTCTCTACGTTCTTGAACAGTTCTTTCTCTTTCTGAATTGCCGCCTCGCTTCCGACAACGCAGATGTTGTTCTGTTTTAAGGCTGCATCTACAAGGTCTGCCAGTGCATGAATGTCATCCAGGGTTGCATCGAGGATCTGATCTCTCTCCTGCTGGAAGTCTGCTTCGGTGATGCCGTTGAACCATGCGCTCTCGGAGGTCTGGCCTTTTGCGGACGGGTTCATCGGGACGTCGAGTTCGCTGATCGTTCCGATGATGTATTTGGTCATCTGGCGCTCGTCTGCTTCGAAATTGCGCACGTAATCGCCGATACCGCGGTATACTTCAAGGGTTCTTCCGACGTTCGGGTCACGGTAGGAAGAAATGCACGCGTTTCCGCCTCTTCCGAAAGCTCCGCCGCAGCCGTAAGCGCCGCCTTTGACACGGATGTTGATCCACAGATAGTCATAGCTCAGCATGACACGCAGGATGCGCAGGGCTCCTGTGTAGTCGTATCCTTCGCGCTCGAAGTTTCCACAGAGTGCCACGTACTGTACCTGGCCGGAGGTCTGGAAGGCTTCGTTTTTCTGTTCAAAGTCATACACAATGCTGCCCGGCTCCACTTCGTCGGTGTACAGATTCTCTTTGAATGCTGCGATTTTTTCTTCCAGCGGTGCGTAGCCTGTCTCGTCTGCGGTATAGGAGACGGTCAGATTCTCTTTGCGGAAGATGTATTTCATCAGGGTCTGCAGATTTTTAATCAGTTCTGCTTTTTTCTCATCGAAGTTCTCGTCCAGATCTTTTAAGAGCTGGTAGAAGCCGATGCCTGCGATGCGGTCCTGGAAATTGCTCATCGGGGAGTAATAGGAAGCTGCACGCATCACAGCCGTTGCATTTCCGGCGGAAGACAGGCGGTTCTGCAGGCCGGATTTCATGCTGGAGATGATCTCGTGAAGACGTTTCTCGTCATCCAGGCGGGAGGTGTTCAGGATTTCCTCGATCATTTTCATGACGAAATCCAGTTTGTCGTACAGGAATTTCGCGCGGATGCCGAACATTCTACGGCAGTCGTCATCATTTTCCGGAATGCGGAATACCTGCAGTCCGCAGTTGATGCCGCCGGTCTGTGCATTGATCTCGTTGAACAGTTCGCCGTAGGTGTAGTGTTCGGTGTCCACATAGCCGAGAACGGATTTTAATACGCCCATGTACGGGATCAGATCGTTCGGCACATTTTTCGTATCAAACAGCAAGCTTAAGTAACCGATGCCGTTCGTGAATACGTTGTGATGAAGAACCGTCGTTCCATCGACTTCATGCTCGTCATTGTAAAGTTTGACAGACTCACGTTTGATATCGCTTCGTTTCAGGAGCGGAATCGTCTCGAGTGCTTCCTCGCTCTCCTCTTCTTCCTGATATGCTGCCAGCTCTTTGGTGTCAGCAATGATTTTCTCGATCTCTTCTTTTGACAGGCTCTCTTTGTATTTCTGCAGTTTTTCTGCGGTCTTTGCATCATTTTCTGCGGCAAGACCGGTCTTTGGAATGAGGGTCACGATGGAGGCATGGGTGTTGTCCAGCAGATACGTCTGGATCAGGTCTTCGAAATAGCCTTCTTTTGCCAGTTTTTTCAGCTCATCGTAGATCGCAAGCTGCTGCAGGTAGGCGAACGGTTTGTTCTCGTCGTACAGCCAGCTGTCGAAGACGTCAATGCCGTACATCAGGCCCTTCGGGAAGCTGGAGAAGTCCGCCTCACGGAAACGGAATTCGAAATAGTTGATGCCTGCCTCGATGGCTTTCTGATCCATGCCGTTTTTCACGATATCCTCGAGGGTGCCGCGGATGATGGACAGGAATTTTTCTTTCTCATTTTCATCGGCGTTCTTGGCTACGATGGAGAAGAATGGCTGCAGGATGCCGTCCTCGTAGGAGCCGTAAACATCTTTTCCGATGTGTGCGTCAAGGAGTGCCTGTTTGACCGGGGCTCCCGGTGCGTCAAGGAGTGCATACTCCAGAACAGAAAATGCCACGTTTAATTTTACATCCAGACCGCTGCCGATGACCATGTTGTAGGACAGGTACGCATTGTTTTCAAGCGGATCGCCATCGAGTACCGGGTACTCGTGTACAATGTCGAGGGTCTCTGCAAATGGTTTCTGATACGGAATTTCGGATTTTACTTCTTTTGCATCAAAATGGGACAGGTATTTTTCATCCATCCATGCCAGTTTTTCTTCCATATCCATGTTTCCGTACAGGTAGATATAGCTGTTGGACGGATGGTAATAGGTCTGATGGAAATTCAGGAAGTTTTCGTAGGTCAGGTTCGGGATGCAGGACGGATCTCCGCCGGATTCTACGCCGTACGGAGTGTCCGGGAACAGGGTGTTGAAGGTTTCACGCTCCAGGACATCGTCTGCGGAGGAGAAGGCTCCTTTCATCTCGTTGTATACAACACCGTTGTAGGTCAGCGGGCCGTCTTCGCTTTCCAGATGATAGCTCCAGCCTTCCTGACGGAAGATTTCGTCGTGTTTGTAAATATTTGGGTAGAATACGGCGTCCATGTAGACATGCATCAGGTTCTGGAAGTCGGCATCGTTGGTGCTGGCTACCGGGTACATGGTTTTATCCGGGTAGGTCATAGCATTTAAGAACGTGTTCAGGGATCCTTTGACGAGTTCTACGAAGGGATCCTTTAACGGGAATTCGCGGGAGCCGCAGAGGACGCTGTGCTCGAGGATGTGGGCTACGCCGGTGCTGTCGGCCGGCGGGGTACGGAACGCAATGTTGAAGACTTTGTTGTCATCTTCGTTTTCGAGAAGGAGCACGCGGGCACCGCTCTTGTTGTGGCGGAGGAGGTAGCCGTGTGCATGGATATCGTCAATCTGCTGTTCCTGCAGCAGGGTATAGGCTTTGCAATGTTCTGCGTTCATTTTTGTATATCCTTTCTTGTTTTTCTTTATTATTTCCGATTTTATGCAGTCAAAAACGGACCGCAGTGCCCGTTTGCTGGGATTTTCTGCGGCCCTGTCGGTTTTATTCTTCGTTGTCGGTTTCTGCTGCGGTGTTCTCTGTCTCGTCGACGTGTTCTTTTACTTCGTCGTTTACAGCGTTGTTCTGTGCATTTTTCTGTGCCTGTGCTGCAGCGGCCTGTGCCATCATTGCCTCAAGGTTCGGGCGGACGCTCTGTGCCTGGCTCCCATGATTCTCTGGAGCTGTTCTCTGGTCAACAGAAGGTTGAAGCCGGACGGGTTGATGACGAAGCCTTTGGCCTGTTTCATCAGGTACGGCAGAAGGTGCTGGAACGGGATGGCTGCCAGACGGAGTTTTGCCTGCGGATCCGGACGGAATTTCTGGAATTCACCGATATCGGAAAACAGCGGCTGGAAGATGTCTTCGTTCTGATTTTTGATGTACGGGATGCGCACGTCTGGTCCCGGGTTGGCCGGATCGAATTCGCCCTGTACCTGGGAGATGTCGATGGCAAGGATGAATTTGCTTCGCATCAGGTTGACAAGCATTTCTTCTTCGAGTTCACGCAGGTGCTGCATGCGCTCGGCATCGTCTCTTCTCTGGTTTGGTTTTCTGAGTTCCTGCAGAAAGTATACGACGGTGAGCTGTACGCCCGGGTTCAGAACCGGGAGGTGCTGTTTGTTCATTTTCTCCATGTCTGGTTTCGGGAAGATCTGCTCGAGCTCGATGCGGCGGGTCTGGTCGCCTTCGTGGAAGATGACCATATTGACGCCTTCGGCGTAGAGGCCCATATAGAAGTTCGGCATCTGCTTGCGCAGGACTTTTACGGTGAGCAGCGGGGTGTTCTTTTCTACATAGGATTTTGCAAATTCCTTGGCTGCTTCTTCTTCGGTAAACATGTATACCTGATCATCAAAGGTTTCCGGATCGCACTCTACGTATGGGAGTTTTGTGATCTGGGAAAGGTCACATAGATGATTTCCATGCTCTGGAATTTCTTCATGGTGAAGCTGTTGTCTACTGTCATTTGTGGTTGAGTCCTTTCTTCGCTCTTAGAGGACGGTTTATCCTCAAAATATCTATGTGACATTATATCATACTTTTGATGGGTTGCCAAAGGTTTATTGCTTCAGCTCGCCATTTTTGCATTCGGATAGATTTTTTCCATCCGGCTGTCCGGAAAACGTTCATCAATGAGCTGCTCTATGGCGTTTGCTGCTGGCTCGTTGTGGGCACGCTGGTCGTAGCGGGTGAGGGCCAGGGTGGAGACGAGGATGTTGGCGAGCATGAAGATGATCAGTATCCAGGTGATGATGGGGCCCTGTTTCAGGGGGATTTTTTCGATCCATTTGGAGAACAGGGGGTAGAGTTTTTTCAGCCATACGACGGCGGCGATTCCCCAGAAGAAGCAGTACAGGAGGTTGATGCGGCCGCCAAGGTTGAAGGGAATGTCGCTGTAGTCCCAGAAAACTTTTCCGAAGACGATTTCGGTGAAAACGCTGCAGATGTATTCGTAGGCACCGCCGAGGAAGGTTCCGAAGGCGAATAAAAAGCCATCGGAGCGGTTTCTGTAATTATAGAGGAACCAGGTGGCGAGGGCGATAGCGAGGCCCCAGACGATGCTGAACGGGCCCCAGACAAGGCTGCTGCGGCTCATCCAGACACCGGCGGTGATGCGGCAGAAGATGGTTTCTACGATATCACCTAAGAAGGCGCCTATGATGAACAGCAGGATGATTTTGTAGAAACTGCAGCCCTCGGCGAAGACTTCGGATTTTTCTTTCTGCTTCGGAATCGGCTGCACCGACGGGTAGGCGCGCTCGACACGGGCTTCCAGGTAGCGGTACAGGCGGACGGAAAGCCGTTTGGTGAAGGCGTCGATCTGGTCGTTCATGGCGGCGATGCGCGGCATCTTTTTGGTGATGTGCGCAGGACGCGTAAGAACCGATGGCATCGACGACGAGGATTCCGAACAGGATCCACAGGGTGATGTGCATTACGCCGTTTGGGGCAAGATGGAGGAGGGTAAGGCCAAGGATGTTGCCGAATTTCAGGGCAAGGACACCAAGGATTCCCCAGAGAACGGAATACTGGAGGCAGATGTAGCCATCCATGTTCCATTTTTTGTTGGAATAATCCCACCATTTGCCGTGGCCGATCCGTTCCAGGACGTGGCCTGCGATCCATTCGGCGGCGGTGGCGATGATCATACAGCCGAGAAACAGAAAGACCGGGCTGGACTGCAGTTCGTACAGGTAGCGGGTCATGAAAACAGCCGTGATTCCGTAGATGGCACACAGCGGGCCATTCAGAAAGCCTCTGTTTACTATGTGTTTTTTTCGAACAGCCGCCACTGTCGTTTCCAGAAGCCATCCAAGAAAGGCATAAAGGAAGAACAGCCCGAGGTAGTCGTAGATTGTGTAGTTCATCAAAATCTCCTTTTCTTTGTTCATATCGGGCTTGTAACCCCGTTTTTATGACATTATAGCATAGAACATGCAAAAGCAGAACCTTTTCAATGGAAAAAGGAAAAGTTCACAAAAAGAAGCCACACCCTTTTTGGGCATGGCCTCTTTCTTTTCTCAGGCGGCGGCAATACGTACCGCCTGAGCGTTTATGTTACAGGTTCGGAGTAATCTGAACGAAAGAATTACTCTTCTGCACCGTACAGTTTTACGAGTTTGTTCAGGTAAGTGTAACGGTCTTTTGCTTCCTGCTCGTTCTTGCCGAACAGTCTTTCTGCTTTCTCCGGGTTTGCACGTTTCAGGGAGTTGTAACGTACCTCGCCGTTCAGGAATTCCTGATAATCTCCTGACGGAGCCTTGGAATCCAGTGTGAATGCGCTCTTGCCTTCTGCAGCGAGTGCCGGGTTGAAGCGGAAGCAATGCCAGTATCCGGTCTGAACAGCGAGCTGCTCCTCGGTCTGTGCTTTGCTCATACCTTTCTTGATACCATGGTTGATACATGGAGCGTAAGCGATAATGAGGGACGGTCCCGGATATGCCTCTGCCTCTGCGATTGCTTTGACTGCCTGATTGTAATCAGCGCCCATAGCGATCTGTGCTACGTATACATAGCCATAGCTCATTGCGATGCTTGCCATATCTTTCTTCTTGGTTTCTTTACCACCTGCTGCGAACTGTGCAACTGCACCGGTCGGAGTAGCTTTGGAGGACTGTCCGCCTGTGTTGGAGTAAACCTCGGTATCGAATACCATTACGTTGATATCTTTTCCGCTGGCAAGTACGTGGTCTACGCCGCCGAATCCGATATCGTAAGCCCATCCGTCACCACCGAAGATCCACTGGGATTTCTTAGCGAGGAAGTCTTTGTTCTTAACGATGTCTCTGCAAACGTCGCAGTCAGCGTCTTTGATTGCTTCTACAAGTTTCTCGGTTGCAGTTCCGTTGGTAGCGCCGCAGTCAAAGGTATCCAGATACTCTTTGCATGCTGCTTTTACTTCTTCCGGAGCTTTCTCGGAGTTCATAACATCCTCAACTTTGGCTTTCAGGCCGCCGCGGATTGCTTTCTGAGCGAGAAGCATACCATAACCGAACTCTGCGTTGTCCTCGAACAGGGAGTTGGACCATGCCGGGCCCTGTCCTTTCTCGTTTACAGTGTAAGGAGTGGACGGTGAGGAGTTACCCCAGATAGAGGAGCATCCTGTTGCGTTTGCGATGTACATTCTGTCACCGAACAGCTGGGTGATCAGTTTTGCGTAAGGAGTCTCGCCGCAGCCTGCGCATGCGCCGGAGAACTCAAGCAGCGGTTTCTTGAACTGGCTGCCCTTTACAGTATTCTCTTTGAATTTTGCTACAACGTCTGTCTTCTCTGGAAGAGCTGCTGCATAATCGAAGTATTTCTGCTCTGCTTCGTGTGCTGCAAGGCTTTCCATAGCCAGTGCTTTCACACCCTTCTTGCCCGGGCATACGTTTGCACAGGAACCACATCCGGTACAGTCAAGCTGGGAAATAGCCATTGTGAAGGTGTAGTCCGGCATACCGGTCATCGGCATGGTCTGGATGCCTTCCGGAGCTGCTGCTGCTTCTTCTGCGGTCATGGCAACCGGACGGATAACAGCGTGCGGGCAGACGAAGGAACATCTGTTACACTGGATACAGTTTTCCGGATTCCATACAGGTACGTTTACGGCGATACCACGTTTCTCGTATGCGGATGTGCCGGACGGAGTTGTTCCGTCTACGTAGTCTGCAAATGCGGATACAGGCAGGTTGTTTCCTTCCTGGGAAGTTACTTTTGCCTGGATGGTATTTACGAATTTAACAGCGTCAGCGCGGCCGCTCTCTGCATGAGTTGTGGTCAGACCTTCGTCTTCTGCATTTTTCCAGCTTTCCGGAACTGCAACTTCTTTGATCTGTTTTGCACCCTCATCGATAGCTGCCCAGTTCTTTGCTACGACATCATCACCTTTACGGCCATAGGTAGCTTTTGCTGCTGCTTTCATGAGTTCGATGGCTTTTTCTTCCGGAATGATCTTCGCAAGCTTGAAGAATGCAGACTGAAGAATGGTGTTGATACGGGTCGGTCCCATGCCGGTCTCGATACCGATCTTAACGCCGTCGATCACATAGAATTTAATGTTGTGGTTTGCGATGAATGCTTTTACCTGTCCCGGCAGATGCTCTTCCAAGCCTGCTTCATCCCATGGACAGTTCAGAAGGAAGGTTCCTCCGTCTACCAGCTCCTCTACCATGTGATATTTGTTCACATAGGAAGGATTATGACATGCAACAAAGTTTGCTTTGTGGATCAGGTAGGTGGATTTGATCGGTTTCTTTCCGAAACGCAGGTGAGACATCGTTACACCGCCGGACTTCTTGGAGTCATAATCGAAGTAAGCCTGAGCGTACATGTCTGTGTTGTCACCGATGATCTTGATGGAGTTCTTGTTTGCACCTACGGTACCGTCTGCGCCAAGTCCCCAGAATTTGCAGTTGATGGTTCCTTCCGGAGTTGTTACCAGAGGAGCGCCAACCGGCAGAGACAGATTGGTAACATCGTCTACGATACCAATGGTAAATCTCTGTTTCTCTGTATTTTCATATACAGCAACGATCTGAGCCGGTGTGGTGTCTTTGGAACCAAGTCCGTAACGGCCTGTGAATACCGGTGTGCTCTCGAATTTGCTGCCTTTTAATGCTGCTACTACGTCCAGGTACAGAGGCTCGCCAAGAGATCCTGGCTCTTTTGTTCTGTCCAGAACGGAAATCTGTTTTACAGTCTCCGGAATTGCATTGATGAGTGCTTCTGCGGAGAACGGACGGTACAGACGTACCTTTACAACGCCGACTTTCTTGCCTGCTGCTACGAGGTAATCGATGGTCTCCTCGATGGTATCGCAGACAGAACCCATAGCGATGATGACGTGCTCAGCGTCTGCTGCTCCATAGTAGTTGAACAGTTTATAATCGGTTCCGATTTTCTCGTTTACTTTGTCCATGTACTCCTGTACGATTGCCGGAAGAGCATCATAGTACGGGTTACATGCTTCTCTTGCCTGGAAGAAGATATCCGGGTTCTGTGCGGATCCTCTCTGGCACGGATGGTTCGGGTTCAGGGCATGTTTACGGAATGCATCTACTGCATCCATATCTACCATGTCTTTCAGATCTTCGTAATCCCATGTCTCGATTTTCTGAATCTCGTGGGAGGTACGGAATCCGTCGAAGAAGTTGATAAATGGAACTTTGCCTTTCAGTGCTGCACAGTGTGCAACCGGTGTCAGGTCCATAACCTCCTGTACGCTGGATTCGCAGAGCATTGCGACTCCGGTCTGACGACAGGCGTAAACGTCTGAATGATCTCCGAAGATGGAAAGTGCGTGGCTTGCAAGGGCACGAGCGGATACGTTGAATACGCCCGGGAGCTGCTCGCCGGCAATTTTATAAAGGTTCGGGATCATCAGAAGAAGTCCCTGGGATGCGGTGTAGGTTGTAGTAAGAGCTCCGGCTGCCAGTGATCCGTGTACTGCACCTGCTGCTCCTGCCTCAGACTGCATCTCAGTTACCTGAACTTCCTGTCCGAAAATGTTCTTTCTTCCCTGGGTTGCCCACTCATCGGTATGCTCCGCCATAACGGATGAAGGGGTAATTGGTAAATAGCTGCTACGTCGGTATACGCATAAGACGCATGTGCTGCAGCCTGGTTACCATCCATGGTTTTCATCTTTCTAGCCATTTGATTTTATCCTCCTTAAAAAATGATGACCAAAAATTACTTTGGCTTTTCTCAGGTTGGTGTTCTGCCGGGTTTCGGTTGCCTCCGCGCTTCGAAAAACCCGGATAAGGCATGGCAATGCCACTATGTCCAGTGTTTGAATTATAACACCGATTGGGCATTCTGTCCAGATTTTCTGTGGGTGTTCAGGGAAAAATACAAGTTTTTTACAACTTCTGGTAATTCCGCGTCGAATTTCTCGATAAAAAAAGAAGGAACGGCCCGCATATTTTTTTCTCTTCTGCGGACAGTTCCTTTGCTTCTTTTATTTCTGATTCTGCGCCTCAATCTGTTCTGCGAGGTCGGTGAGATAAACCCATCTCTCGGTTTTTTCTTCCAGAGCAGCTTCGGTCTTCTCTTTTTCCGCCATCAGTTCGGCGAGCTTTGCAGAGTTGGTGGCGTTTTTGAGCATCTGATCGTCAAGCGATGCAATCTTTTCCTCGAGTACGGCGATATCGTCATCGATGGTCTCGTACTCGCGCTGTTCTTTGAACGTAAATTTCAGGCGGGTCGGACGGTTCTGCTTCCAGTCATTGTTCTTTGGCTTTGCAGGTTCGTCGCAGACGTTTTGGACGGCGCTGCTTTTGCCGTTTCTTCCGCACTTCCGCCGAAACGGCGTTCTTTTGCTTCGAGGTAATCGGTGTAGCCGCCCTCGTACTGCAGAAGATTTCCGTTTCCGTCGAATTCGAAGATGCGGTCCACGACGTTATCCAGGAAATAGCGGTCGTGGGAAACGGTGATGACGATGCCGACGAACGTGTTCAGGAAATCCTCAAGCACGGTCAGGGTCGGGATATCAACGTTGTTGGACGGCTCGTCGAGGATCAGAACATTGGCGCCGCTCACCAGGACGGATAAGAGATACAGTCTCCGTTTTTCGCCTCCGGAGAGTTTGGAAATCGGGGTGTACTGCATATCCGGTGTGAACAGGAAGCGTTCGAGCATCTGCGATGCGCTGATGCGGCCGTCACGGGTCTGGACATACTCAGCGATATCTTTCACGTAGTCGATCACGCGCTGATTCGTATCCATGTCCGGCTCTTCCTGTGCCAGATAGCCGATGCGGATCGTGTCGCCGATTTCGATGGTTCCCGCATCCGGCAGGACTTCTCCGGTGATCATCCGCAGCATTGTGGATTTTCCGCAGCCGTTCGGGCCAATGATGCCGACACTCTGGTTCCGCAGGAAGATGTATTCGAAATCTTTCATCAGCGTTTTATCGCCGAAGGCTTTGCTGACGTTATGGAATTCAATCGTTTTCTTTCCCATGCGGGTCTCGACAGCATCCATCTCCACGACAGCGTCTGCGGTCGGTGCCGTGCCATTTTTGAGTACTTCGAGACGGTCGAGTCTTGCGCGCTGTTTTGTGCTTCTTGCGCGGCAGCCGCGTTTCGCCCATTCGAGTTCCATGCGCAGGATGCTCTGGCGTTTCCGTTCAGAGGCGAGTTCCATCTCCTCGCGCTCAGCTTTCAGTTCCAGAAAACGGGAATAGTTGGAATCGTAGCTGTACATTTTTCCGTGGCTGATTTCGAGGATGCGGTTCGACACTTTATCCAGGAAATAACGGTCATGGGTGACCATAAAGACGGTTCCGCGGTAATTTTTCAGGTAATCCTCGAGCCAGGAGAGCATCGCATTGTCGAGATGGTTTGTCGGCTCGTCGAGGATCAGGACGTCAAAATCGGACGCAAGCACTTTTGCCAGGGCAACCTTGCGGCGCTGGCCGCCCGAGAGGGTGTCGAGTTTTGCGTCGTATTCAGTGATACCGAGCTGTACAAGGTTGCTCTGCACCTGCCATTCCTCCTCATCGCCGGAAAGGGCGTAGGACAGCACGGTGGCATCCTTTGGAAATTCCGGTGTCTGCGGAAGATAGGCCATTTTGAGGTTGTTCTGGCGGATAATCTGGCCGGAATCCGGGGTCTCCTCTCCTGCTACCATGCGCAGCAGCGTGGATTTTCCGGTTCCGTTGATTCCGACGATGCCGACCTTGTCGCCCTCCTGCAGGCCGAAGGAAGCATCGTCAAAAATCAGTTTATCGCCGAACAGTTTGCTGATGTGTTCGATGTTGATGATATTCATTTGCACAGTTCTGCAACGGTCTGGTTGATGACTTTTCCGTCTGCTTTACCTTTCATATCTGCCATAACGGCCTTCATGATGGCACCTTTGTTCCTGGTTGCCAGAACGTCTGCGAATTTCTCCTGGATGTAGGCTTTGACTTCGTCTGCACTCATCTGTTTCGGTGCGTACTCGCTGATGACGTCATAGCGGAACTGATACTCTGCTTTTAAGTCCTCACGGGATGCCGGGCAGGTATCGATCTGCTCTTTTACGGTCTTCAGCTCTTTTAAGATGACGCGGTCTACCAGCTCCGGTTTGATGTCATCGCGGCAGCCTCGTCGATGGCTACTTTCTTTGCTGCGGAGATCAGGGAAGAGATGGCCTCTTTTCTCGCTTTGTCTTTGGCTTTCATTGCTGCTATCATATCACTTCTTAAAGTTTCTAATTCCATGGTGTTGTTCCTCCTGTACTAAATTTTGTCCGGTTTCAAGTATAACACTTCTCTTTTTGCTTTTCCAGTCACTTTGTAGGATAGCTCCCTTATTTTCCCCACGGCAGACGGTGTTTCTTTACCTGGATTGCCTGATGCGGGCACATTTCCTGACAGCAGAAACAGCGGATGCACTTTTTATAATCGTAGACCGGCGGATTTCTGCGGCCGTTATCAAAACGGACGGCTTTCCCTTCCACCGGGCAGCTCTCGACGCAGACGCCGCATTTTTTACATTTTTCTTCTATGATATAGGGGCGGCTCTGGAAGACCCCGAGGATCTCGAGCAGGTCGAGGGCTCCTTTTTTGCGGGCTTTGCGGCGGTCGACGTTGAAGTTTGGATTTCCGTACTTTCTTTTCAGTTCTTCCTCGGATATGGTGCCATCCGCTGTCACGATTTCGATGCGGTCGTCGTGCCACGTTCCAAGGCCGAGCGTTTCCCCGTAGAGATTTGTCGGCACATACGACGGATCAAGGTTCACCAGATGGCAGAACACGGTATCCAGTGCGATCGGATCGGTGGACATAAGAAGAACTCCCATCGAAACCGGGTCGCCGGAAGTCGGACCATTGCCTTCCATTGCTACGATGCCGTCGCAGATATAGAGGCGCGGGGCGACTTTCTGGTTCAGCTCGATCAGCATGTGTGCGAAGCTCTCAGCATTCGGATACTGCGTGTGGCCGAGTTTTTTGTAGACGCCGCTGATGCAGCCGTACTGGTTCTTGACAGCTCCGGTGATGCGTTCCAGCGCGTGGGTTTTCATTTTGCTGACGCTGATGAGGGCGTCGCAGTCGAGTGCATCTTTCGCAATCATCAGAAATTTGCCATCGGCGGTTTCTACGCGCTCGCTCGTAAGGAAATCCTTCAGCGGAACGTTGTGTTTTTCCAGCACCTCTTTCAGCCCGGCTTCTTTTGCAATGCCTCCGGGGTGCCAAGGCCGCAGGAATCTCCGCAGGAAATATTCTCATAGCCATTTTCCTGCAAAATCGTGATCAGGCATCCATGACTTCCGGGTCGGTCACGACGGCACGTTCGCGTTTTGCGGAGCGGACGAGGTTCGGTTTTAATAAGATATTCTCTTCTTTTCCGACCAGAGATTCCAGGCCGCCAATTGCTTCCAATCCCTTTTGCAGGCTTTCCTTTACGCGCGCCGGCTCATAGTCGGGACAGGCAACCACTGCCACTTTGCTTTTTTCCATATTCACCTCATGTTTTTCTATATTTCAAAAGAAGCTGCGATCCCCTTACCGGTTCTCACAGCTTCTTCGTATATTCACACAGAATATGTTTTTACTTATGCTACTTTGCTTTTTGCAAGCTCAGCCAGTGTTGCAAATCCTTCTGCATCGTTAACTGCCATGTCAGCCAGAACTTTACGGTTCAGCTCAACGCCTGCCAGTTTCAGACCATACATAAATTTGCTGTAGGACAGACCGTTCATTCTTGCTGCTGCGTTGATACGAGCGATCCACAGCTGACGGAACTGACGTTTTTTCTGTTTTCTTCCTGCGTAGGAGCTGGTCAGTGCGCGCATTACGGACTGTTTTGCTACTCTATACTGTTTGCTTCTGGCTCCTCTGTAACCTTTAGCCAGTTTTAATACTCTGTTATGTTTTTTCTTAGCGTTCATGCCGCCTTTAATTCTTGCCATTTCTTATTTTCCTCCTTGATCTGTTGGGCGTAACTCTACCTTGCAAAAATTACATGTAAGGTAAGATTTTCTTCATGTTCTTTACGTTTGTTGCATCAACAGTAGTCTGTTTTCTCAGGTTTCTTTTTCTCTTCTGAGATTTCTTGGTTAAGATATGGCTCTTGTAAGCTTTATTTCTTACTAATTTTCCTGTTCCTGTTGTTTTAAAACGCTTTGCAGCTGCTCTGCTTGTTTTTACCTTTGGCATTTTAATTTCCTCCTTGATATTGATTCAAATGTATTTTAACGTTTAGCCGTCAAAAACATGGTCATGCTTCTGCCTTCCACCTTCGGCGCTTTGTCAACCGTTGCAATATCGGACAGACTCTCTGCAAATTCATCGAGGATGTATTTGCTACTGTTCATATGTGCCATCTCACGGCCGCGGAAACGAAGTGTTACTTTTACTTTGTCTCCCTTTGTAATGAACTTGCGGGCTGCACCTACTTTGGTATTAAGATCATTGGTGTCAATGTTTGGAGAAAGGCGAACTTCCTTGATTTCAATTGTTTTCTGTTTTTTCTTTGCTTCTTTTTCCTTGCGGGCCAGTTCATATCTGTACTTTCCGTAGTCGATAATTTTGCAAACCGGCGGTTTCGCTGTCGGAGCAATTTTCACAAGATCCAGACCTGCTTCCTGTGCTTTCAGGTACGCATCTCTGGCAGACATAATTCCAAGCTGTTCTCCGTTCTGACCGATCAGACGAATTTCTCTGTCTCTGATCTGCTCGTTAATCATTAATTCGCTAATTGTAGTGCACCTCCATCATTATAAAAGACTGTGTTCCCGCACTTTCGCGGCTTAACATAAATCAAAATTGGCTCACCGGACCAATTTTGATATGCAACGCAAGAAAAGTGGATAGACAGACTATCCACTTAACATTGTACATAAATCTCTACACAAAGAGAACTTAAGATCAATATTGGACCGTAGTCGCGTGTTTGCGCTAGGGTGAGAGTGGATACTCTACTTTCTTTTTCTCAGACTATTGTAGTATAGCACTCTCCCATCCTGTTGTCAATACTGATTTTCGCATTTTTTCGTATTTATCTCCCGCAGCTACAGCGGAAGGAGCTGCACTCGGTTTCCTGGCAGCTGCATGCGCTGTCTCCGGCGATATGGATGTCTCCGGCTTCGCATTTACAGTTGTCGTTAAAGGTACAGTTCTGCGCCTTGCAGTCGACACCGATTTTCGTACAGCCGCAGCCGGTGGAGTTGGACATCGTGCCCTCACCGCGCTCCTTGAAGCTCTCGCAGCACGTTTCCATGGAGCTTTTGGCTTCGCTTCCGCCTACGCGGATATCTCCTTTGGAACAGAGCTCGTTCTGGTTGTAAACACAGGTCATAGCGGAACAACTTAATGCTGGCATAATAAATTACCTCCTGAAATTTAGTTTTCTGCGGTTTCGCCCGCATAGAAACCATTATTTCCAAGAGGTAATTTTTTATGCCTTATTTATTTGATAATACCAGTGTCCAAAGTTTGGAAATCCTCGTGCAAGCAAAGCTTGCACGAGGATTTTTAAATTTTGGACACGCCAAAACATGAGTAAGTAGCCATTTTTCGAAGAAAAATGAGCGGAGTACGAATGTTTTGAAGATTGCGGGAGTACGAAGTACGGAGCAATCTGGTATCATAGGTTGTCAATTTTTTTGACACCTACCTTATTTATTTTCTTTTGTTTCAACAGTAACCGGGCGGTTAACGCGGCTTGCGATTTCTTCTTTGATATCTGCGATAAACTGCTCCAGGCTTCTCTGGCCTTCATCACCTGCAAAACGGCTTCTGACAGATACAAGACCTGCCTCTTCCTCTTTTGCTCCGGCGATCAGCATGTATGGAATCTTCTGTCCCTGTGCCTCACGGATCTTATATCCAATCTTCTCGGAACGGGTATCCATCTCTGCGCGGATGCCTGCCTCGTGAAGGGCGTCCAGAACCTTCTTGCCGTAATCTGCGTATTTGTCGGAGATTGGCAGAACCTTTACCTGTACCGGTGCAAGCCAGGTTGGGAATGCACCTGCAAAGTGCTCGATCAGGATACCGATGAAACGCTCAACAGAACCGTAAACAACACGGTGGATCATAATCGGACGATGTTTCTCTCCGTCTGCTCCTGTGTATTCCAGTTCGAATCTCTGCGGCAGCTGGAAGTCAAGCTGGATGGTACCGCACTGCCACGTTCTTCCGATGGAGTCTTCCAGATGGAAGTCGATCTTCGGGCCATAGAATGCGCCGTCGCCTTCGTTGACTACATAGTCAAGGCCAAGATCATCGAGTGCGCCGCGGAGACCTTCGGTTGCTACCTCCCAGTCCTCATCGCTTCCCATGCTGTCTTCCGGACGGGTGGACAGCTCTACGTGATATTTGAATCCGAACAGTTTGTAAACCTGGTCAATCAGGTTTGCAACGCCTTTGATTTCATCTTTGATCTGCTCCGGTGTCATGAAGATATGGGCATCGTCCTGGTTGAAGCAGCGTACACGCATCAGCCGTGCAGCTGGCCGGATTTCTCATGACGATGTACCAGGCCAACCTCTGCCAGACGCAGCGGCAGATCACGGTAGGAACGAGGCTCGGATTTGTACACGAGAACACCGCCCGGGCAGTTCATCGGTTTGATTGCATAATCTTCATCGTCGATGACGGTGGTATACATGTTTTCTTTGTAATGATCAGTGGCCGGAGGTCTCCCACAGGCGACGGTTCAGGATGATCGGGGTGGAGATTTCTACGTATCCTGCTTTTCTGTGGATTTCACGCCAGTAATCCATCAGCGCATTTTTCAGATCCATTCCTTTTGGAAGGAAGAACGGGAATCCCGGGCCGTCCTCACTCATCATAAACAGGCCGAGCTCTTTTCCGAGTTTTCTGTGGTCACGTTTCTTTGCTTCCTCGATCATGTGGAGGTACTCTTCGAGCTCTGCTTTCTTTGTGAATGCAGTTCCGTAGATTCTCTGCAGCATCTTGTTTTTCTCGCTGCCTCTCCAGTATGCACCTGCAAGGCTGGTCAGTTTGAAGGCTTTGACCGGCTTTGTGCTCATCAGATGAGGGCCTGCGCACAGGTCCGTGAATTCGCCCTGGCGATAGAAGCTGATGACTGCGTCTTCCGGCAGATCTTCGATCAGTTCTACTTTATATGGCTCTTCTTTTTCTTTCATGAAGGCGATGGCTTCTGCTCTCGGCAGCTCAAAACGCTCCAGTTTCAGATCCTCTTTTACAATTTTCTTCATTTCTGCTTCGATTTTTTCAAGGTCTTCGCTGGTGAGTGGAGTATCTCTGTCTACATCGTAGTAGAATCCGTCTGCGATGGAGTCCGATTGCAAGCTTGGTCTCCGGGTACAGTCTCTTGATTGCCTGTGCATGATATGGGATGTGGTGTGACGGAATGCTGCTTTTCCGCCTTCATCGTTGAAGTCAGAATGGAAAGATTGCAGTCCTTGTCGATGACGGTACGAAGATCTTCTACTTCACCGTTTACTTCACCTGCACAGGCCATTCTTGCAAGGCCTTCGCTGATGTCTGCTGCGATCTCAATGATGGATTTCGGTTCGGAGTACTCTTTGGTACTTCCATCTTTCAGTGTGATGATCATTTGCTTTACCTCTTTCTTTGTATATTTTTCGCAAGCGTGTTTCAGAATTTTTATACTTTTTACAGCAACAAAAAAGTCCCTTCTGACACGCTTATGCTGTCAAAAGGGACGATGTATTTTCATTCACCGCGGTTCCACCCATTTTGTTTTTTCAAACCACTTCATTTGACGATAACGGAATCACCGGGCCGGATTGGGGCCGCTCAGAGCTGGTCTTCGATCACGTTCCTGTTAAAACCCTTGCACCACAAAACGGGGTTTCTCTCTGTCACATTCACTGTGATTTACTCGTCTCTTCTACGCTTTGTTTTTTGTGTTCGGTGCTTTTTGGCTCCCGATAGTTTTAGATTATATCACCCAATGCGTGGTTGTCAAGACCTGCATGGGCGAAAAAATTTATTTTTCCGGCGATTTTTGTCCTGCTGTCTGCAGAGCAATTTTTTCTTTTGCTTTTTCCGGCATTTCCAGCAGGGCAACTCGTAAAAGATGCCGTAAATATACGTGATTCCACGGATATCGCCCAGCGCTTTCGGGCGCTCGACAACCGGTCTTTCGCTCTCCTGCTGTTAATTCCAGCACTTTCTGATATGCACTCCGGACGAGCTCCAGACAAGACTTTTGCTTTTTTCTCTGCGGTTGATCCAGAGCTCTTTTGTATAGGTGCCGCTTCTGCCGTATTTCATATGGTAGGAATACGGCAGACCGGAATACGTATGGAACTCAAAATCCTGATACGCAGTAACACAGTCCCATAGGCTTCTTCTGTCCGCTCCTTGCGGAGCCGCTGCAGGGCCTGTTCTCTTTTTCGCTGTAAGCTTTCCTGTGTTTCTTTCGTTTCTTCCATCTTGTTTGTCTTCTCCATCCTGTTTTTAATCCACCAGAAATTTATCCAGCTCCGCCGTCACGACCGGATTACGTTTTACCTGCGGATGGTCGATTCTTCCGGGACAATCGCCGTGATGTTTTCTCCCTCCGTCAGGATCGTAAGACCGGTCTGGACCTGCATCTCTTTCGTTCCGTTTAAAATTTTTCCGTTTTTGTAGACATATTTCATACTCGATTTCCTCTTTCTGCCGAACGTATTATGGTTTATTTTATCACTCCTAAGAGAGATTCGCGATAGAAAATCTCAGATTTTTGAAATATTTTCCTCATCTGAGAGGCCAGGATATGCACAGATGGTTTCTGCATCCTTTTATTCCTCCTGCAATGCCGCCAGATATCCCAGAATTCGTTCCTTTTTTCTGTCGGGCAAATTACGAAAGCCTTCCAGAATCATTTTCTCCTCTGTGTTTGCCGCGCACATTTCGAGATCCACTGCTTTCCGTTCGATCTCATTTTCTCCTAAAAGCTCATACGGCGTAACCTTCAGCACTTCGCAGATTTTCAGTATCTTATCCGCCGACGGATTCGTCCCCTTTCTTTTCCAGTCGCTGATGGTGCTCTGTGAAATTCCGGTTTCTTCAGAGAATTCTTTCTGGGTCACCCCGTTTCGAAGAATTAATTCAAAAATTTTTTCACTGATCATTTTGTATTTCACCTTTTCACTCAGATTTTGTTTTACTATATCACAAAATTCCCTGTCCGTCACTTCCTCCAATGCTGAAAAAACGCCTCTTCCTGCCCTGTGCGGATTCCGTATTTTCTTCTTGCGATCTAACAAAAAAAGAAATGGTAATGCCTGGGAAAAGATGCGCCATGCAAAAAAACAGCCTGAGTTCCCGTTTTTACACCGAAACTCAGACTGTTTTTATGCGTTCTGTTCTGCTTCCACTTCTTGATTGATCTCATCCTCGCTGTCGGCCATTGCCTGCAGGGTCATAGTCAGTAATTTTTCCAGCGGCCAGCCAAGCTGATCGGCGCCCCTCTCAATGACCTCTCTCGAACATCCTGCTGCAAAGCCTTTGCTCTTATATTTCTTCTTTAAGGATTTCAGTTCCATGTCTTTTGTGCTCTTCGAGGCCGCATCAGCGCAGCTGCCCAGATCAGTCCCGTCAGCTCATCTGCTGCAAACAGAACTTTTTCCATCTCATGCACCGGCTCCACATCCAGTGTGACGCCACACTCAATGGTAATGCCGCAGCCATGGGAAACGACACCATGAATGATATCTTCCGACACGCCGCCTTCCCGCAGAAGCTCCGGTGCTTTCAGGCAGTGCTCTGCCGGATACAGCTCAAAATCAATGTCATGCAGCAGTCCGACAATACCCCAGTGCTCCTCTTCTGCCCCATAGCCAAGCTCTCTTGCATACCATTTCATCACGGCCTCTACGGTAAGCGCATGCTGAATATGGAAGGGATCTTTGTTGTATTTTTTTAATAAAGTAAATGCCTCATCTCTTGTAATTTCACTCATGCTTGATTTTCTCCTTCCCTTTTCTCTTTCCAGAATCACCTGGATTGGATTTGAATTATAATTTCGTCCATTATAATCCTATATTCATATCGATTCAATAGGTTTATCAAGACTTTTTTTGTACATCATATAAAAAGGCGCCGTTCCCTCACCTTTCAGAGAGAGGGCACAGCGCTTTTCTTATTTTTCAAATTCTACGCTTTACAGCAGTTCCGGTTTCAGCCGCACATCGAAGCTGATTTCGGTTTCTTTCAGCTGATATTTTTCCAGCAGCATCGGTCCGCAGCTTGCCGATCCGATCCCGGCCTGGCGGTAGTCGATGCAGAAAACAGTGCTTCCGCACGGCCGAAGCTCATAGTTGTGGGCTTTCGCGGTCAGCTCCTCCTGCGTGTAAATAGATGCCTGGAATGAGAAGGTTTTCTCGCCCACTGCCGTCAATACCGCACGATCACTGGCAAGACTTGCATAATCGCAGTCGTAGTGGCTGCCGTTCTCCTGCGGGCGGATATAGTCTTCCTGCTGTTCTGCCGGTGTGCTGTGGAAAACGCCGTGATAGCTTGCCTGGTGCTTATCCACGTAGCTCTCCACCGGGCCGAGGCCGCAGTAGGTCAGTTCTGCAAACGATTCCGGCAGGAACAGGCGCAGGCCAAAACGCGGCAGAACCGGGAATACCGGGTCTTTCTTTGCTTCTACATGGACATCGGTCGTTCCGTCGCTGTAAATTGTCCATTTGATCACACCTGCAAGGATCCGCTGCAGAGCCGGAGACGAAATCGAATAGCTTGTCTCGATCTCCACGCAGCCGTTTTCTTCTTTTGCCGTTGTCTCATACGCCCGCGTCACGGTGCGGTCATACTGCGCACGCATCCAGGTATTCTTGATATTGCGGTCATTGTCTGTCGGCGCACGCCAGATGTTCAGCTCCATCGGGCGGTCGAGCAGATTCTGGTTGGCATAGCACATTTTCTCGAACAGGCCGGTGAACTTATTATAGGTATAGCTGAACTGTTCCGTCGATACCGTCAGATAATGATCGTCCTCTTTCCATCCAAACGAAGCCGTTCCCTCCGGGCGCTTCATCATCTCTTTTGCCTTCTGGTTCTGATTATCTTTCGTTTTCACCGGAACTTCTTCAAATCCCAGTTCGAACTGCTCCGGCAGCACCTCAGTGGCCTGTTTCTGATACCAGGTAACCTTCAGCGCACATTTTCCCTGCTCCGGCACGGAAATGGCAAGCGGAATCGTCTTCTCACAGCCTGCCGCAAGCTCCAGCAGTGCTTCATCTGTAATCTTGCCGCTCTCCGTCACTTCGCCGTCCACAAGCACCTCATAGCCGAGCACAGCGTAATCTTTCAGATTCACAAAATTCATATAGTTTTTGATGGTCAGTGTACCCTTTTCGGCATCATATCCCGTCACGCGCACCGGACGATACACGTTTTTAAATTCCATCAGCCCCGTATGCGGTGTACGGTCCGGATAAACAAGTCCGTCCATGCAGAAGTTGCCGTCGTGCGGATACTCGTTGTGGTCGCCGCCGTACGCGTACATCTTCTTTCCCTCGATCGTTTTTCCCATATCAATCGCGTGGTCGCACCACTCCCAGATAAAGCCGCCGCACATCTTCTCCTCGCTGTGGATCAGTTCAAAGTAGTCTTCAAGATCTCCCGGGCCGTTGCCCATCGCATGGCAGTATTCGCACATGATATACGGCTTATCCCCGTACTCCACCAGTTCTTTTTTGATCTCCTCGAGTGATGGATACATGCGGCTGTAGAGGTCGAGGTTGCTGTAATCGTATTTCTTCGGATCATCCACATACCGTGCCGACTCATAGTGCGTCAGACGCGTCGGATCAAATTCCTTCGTCCACTTTAAGGCCGCCTCGAAGGTACAGCCGTATGCGCACTCATTTCCCATCGACCAGATGACAACGCTCGGGCGGTTTTTATCGCGCTCCACGCAACGCTGTGTGCGGTCTACGGTTGCCTCGATAAATACCGGATTGTTCGCAATTAGTTTATTCCAGTTCTTCGCATACTCTTCCCAGCTCGTGTAATCCGCATAAATTGCCTCTGTGCCGTGGCTCTCATTGTCCGCCTCATCGATGACATAAAAACCGAGACGGTCATAAAGCTGATAACAGTACGGCGCATTCGGGTAATGGCTGGTCCGGATCGCATTGATGTTGTGCTCTTTCATTACCTTCAGATCTTTTTTGATCTGTGCAAGGCTGATTGCAAATCCCGTCACCGGATCGCTGTCGTGGCGGTTTGTTCCGTGGAATTTGATCTTCACGCCGTTCAGGTACAGCACACCGTCCTTCGCGTGGATCTCACGGATGCCGACATGATCCGTGATCACCTCACCCGCCGTCTCCAGCACCAGCGTATACAGATACGGCTCCTCGGCATTCCACAGATGTGCATCTTTTACATGCATCTGAACCGTATCGCCGCCAAACGCTGCCTCTGCCACAAGATGATTTTCTGCATCAAACAGCTTTGCCGTTCCTTCCTGCGGTTCCCCGTCATTCCAGGTAATCGCAATCGAAACTTCTCCATTCTGGTACGATGCGTCCGGCGCTGCCTTTACAAAGTAATCGCGGATGCCTTTTTCTGGTCTTGCAAGCAGATAGACATCGCGGAAAATGCCGCTCATGCGGAATTTGTCCTGATCCTCGAAATAGCTTCCATCGCACCATTTCAGCACCAGTACGGCGATGGTGTTGGTGCCATCTTTTAAGAAGTCTGTTACATCAAATTCACTCGTAGAATGAGACACCTGGCTGTAGCCGACGAAGCTGCCGTTCATCCACACGTAGAAACAGGAATCCACGCCCTCAAAATTCAGAAATGCCCTCGGTGCTTCCTCCTGTTTTTTCCACTCGAACGTTCTCACGTACGCACCGCACGGATTCTCATACGGCACATACGGCGGATCCACCGGGAACGGGTAGCGGACGTTCGTATACTGATGGTGGTCATGGCCATAATTCTGCCAGACGGACGGCACCGGAATCGTCTCGAATGCAGAAGTGTCGTATCCTTCTGCGAAAAACTCCTCTTTTACATCGTAAACACTGGTAAAATAGCAGAATTTCCAGTCGCCGGAAAGCAGGAAAAAGCGGTCCGACGCCTCCCGGTTCTCCACCAGGTCCTCCATGCGGCGGGATGCCGGAATGTAGTAGGCACGGTTCGGCATGGTATTCACATGCAGGTGATCGAAATCTTCGAAATATTTTGGAACAATCATCTCTTTTTAAGTCCTCCTTATTCTGTCTTTTGTTTCCAATATCGCACCGAAACACACGCGTTCCCGGTGCCGATCAGGTTTTCTGTTATTCTTTTACTTTTTCCATGCAGGAAGAACGCCTTCGTAATTCATGCCATAACCGTAGTCATAGTTATGTCCTTCGCTGTCAATATAGGTTTCCATATCCAACGCACGGTCCTCGCTCTGCTCCTCAACCGCATCCATATCCTTCGGCATCTGGATCGGCAGACGGCCGGTCGGGTTGTAACCGCCGAAGACAACGTCGAGCACAGCGGCTCTCGAAACACCGAACTCTGCGACGATCGCATCGGCTTCGGCTTCAAATTCATGCATCACCATCGGGTTGTTGACGGTTGCGCAGACGATCACCGGCTTGTCGCCCATCGCGCGGCGGCATTCGAGAATATTGTCGAGATCAGCCTCGTTGTAGGCAGTGTTTGTCTTTCCAAGATAGCTGCGGTTCGTGAAATTCTCGCGGAAATCACCGCCGGCAATGCTCACCTCACGCGCTTTTTTCGCCGTATACGGGCGGTACTGCAGTGTAATCGGCAGATAGCCGTTGCCGCCGTTCGCAAGATCTTCGGTGGAATACGGGTTGCATGCCGGGCTTTCGATAAATACCAGCGCCACATCGGCCTCCTCCGGTGATACACGCGTGTACCGTACTTGGACGCAGTCCATCCGGCAGCGGATCTTCGGTTTTTGCCGGCAGATTGATGCGGAAGAACGCTTTGGATGGTCCGATCTTTCTCTCCGGAATATAAACCTTCAAACCTTTCTTCAGCGGCAGCACACCCTTCTGTCCTTCCGGTGCGCGTTTCGCACTGTTTTTCAGCAGGACGATGGATTTCTGCTGTGCCTCATAGCCATGGCGGAAGAACTCTTCGCATCCTACAATCTTTGCGGATTCTTCCGGATCAAGATACGGGTCCTCAAACAAGCCGCAGTGGAAAATGTTGATCAGAAGACGTTTGGCGGACAGCTCCATGCGCTCACGCATCGCTTTCTCGCCGTATTTCTCACAGCCGATCTTATACGCCTCGACAATCGGACCGGACTCGCTGTTTCCGCCGAACTGGTCAACGCCGTTTGTGATCGCCAGCAGACACCGTTCTGCCTCGGTCATATCCTGCACGCCGTAGCAGCGGCTTCCAAATCCCTCAATCGTCTTCTCCGGATCCTGGGTGATGCCCCAGTCGGTGCAGACAATGCCTTTGAATTCATATTTTCCGCGCAGCAGATCCTTGATCAGGTACTCGCTGTAGGAGTTTCCGACGTTCTTGCCGTTTTTCTTGTCCACGCCGTAGGATACGGTGTAGTACGGCATAACCGCGGATGCGCAGTCGGTCGGTCCGTCCAGGTGGAAGGCTGCCTCGGTAAACGGTTTTAAATGCTCCTCAAAATTTCCGGTCGGATAAACGGCAAACTGTCCGAATGCATAGTGTGCATCGCGTCCGGCCTCTCCGGTGCCGCCGCCCGGCCAGTGTTTGACCATCGTGTTGACGCTGTCTTTTCCCCAGCCGTCTGCTTCCCCTTCCGTTGTCTGCATACCGTCACAGTACGCTTTGGTAAGCTTTTTGGACATCTCCACTTCTTCGCCTAACGTATCGACAAACCGCATCCATCTCGGCTCGGTACAGAGATCAATCTGCGGTCCAAGTGCCGTTGTGATACCGAGTGCCCGATATTCGCGGGAAGCATCTTTTGCAAACTGTCCGGCTACTTCCGGATCGAAGCAGGCTGCAAAACCAACGCCCTCCGGCCATTTGCTGATCTCGCTTCCGCCGCTCTTGAACTCCGCGCCGGAATCCTTTGCTCCGTTCCGCGGATCGGAGGAGAGGTTGACCGGAATACCGTACGGCAGTGTTTCCGCTCTTTTCTGCAGCTCATTGCTCCACTTTGCGGAGATTTCCGGGCTTTCTACATTCGTCAGCAGAATATGACGGATGTGTTCGTCCTCCAGAAATTCCTTCTGCTGGTCAGAAATGGCATACGGCTCTTTGCCGGATTCGAGATACGTTTTTCCGTCAAACGTTCCCTGGAATGGTCCGCCCGGCATCGGCGGTACCGCCTGGTGCGGCGAGTACAGCATAAGGCCTGCAATCTCTTCAATCGAAAGACGACCCGCAAGGTCTGCCGCTCTCTCCTCATCGGAAAGACGCCAGTCTCGTACGGCAGCAGTTCGCCGGTTTTTGCAAGATCTTTAAAGTAATATCCATCTTTTTCCAATACCTTTACACCGGACTCCTCCGCCCAGGCAATCGTTTTTCCGCCTGCCTGTGTGATGCGGTGGATTCCGTTTTTCGTTGTTTTCTCCATAAGTTTTCTCCTTTTTCCTGCTGCATTTATTTCAGTGTAAATACCGCACTGTTTTCCGTCGTGCTGCTGTCACCGACAAATACGGTAAACGTTCCAGGCTCGCTTCCAAAGGTTCCGTCGAGACGGTAGCAGCGCAGATCTTCTTCGGTAATATAGAAGGTCACTTCCTGCTCTTTGCCCGGAGCAAGCTCTACTCTTCGGAAGCCTTTCAGCTCTCGCACCGGACGAACCACATCGGAATAATCATCACGGATGTACAGCTGTACAACATCACAGCCAGCCGTATCACCTGTATTTTTCACGGTCACATGCGCTGCAATTCTGCCGTTTTTATCCATCTCGTTCTGATCCAGTGTTACCGCGGAAATATCAAACGTGGTATAGGAAAGTCCGTAACCAAACGGATACAGCGGTGCGTTCGGAATATCGAGATATTTGGAGCGGAACCGCTCTTTCATGCCCGGCAGATTCGGTCTTCCGGTGGAATACTCGTTGTAGCTGACCGGTGCCTGGCCCACGCAGTACGGGAAGCTCATCGGCAGATGGCCGGACGGATTTTTCTTTCCGGTCAGAACATCCACAACAGCGCTTCCGCCCTCGTTCCGGGAACATACCTCGAGAATGGCTTTTGCTTTAACGCTAATTTCTCGCAGATCCAGCGGGCGGCCGTTGAACAGAACGACAACCACATTCGGGTTGACGGCCAGCACTTTGTGGAACAGCTCCATCTGGATCTCTGGCACATCGATCATGCACGGCTGGTCGCCTCGCCGCTCTGCAGATAATGCTCACCCATCGGCATGACCACGAGATCGGCCTCTTTTGCTGCCTGTAGTGCGCTCTGCTCCATGGCAGCAAGCTCTTCCTCACTGTATTTTTTCGGTGTCGTCTCGGTAAATCCGATCAGCTCCACATCGTTTCCGATAACCGGGCATCCTTCTGCATACGTGGTGCGTGATGCGTCGAATACTTTCTCGGCTGCTTCCTGAATCGTCACGCAGTCCTTGCTGTCGCCGGTGAAGGACCAGCTGCTCTTGATTTCATGATTGTTGGTATACGGGCCGATAAATGCGATCTTTTTCGCAGTGTCGAGCGGCAGTACACCGTCGTTTTTCAGCAGGACGAAGGATTCCTCCGCTGCTTTTTTCGCCAGTGCACGATGCTCCGGGCAGAGGTTGTATGCTTTCTCTTTCTCGGCATCCGCATCTTTATATGGATTTTCAAACAGTCCCAGTTTGTTTTTCAGCTCAAGAATCCGCAGGCAGCACTCGTCAATCAGATGCTCGTCCACTTCACCTTCTTCTACGAGACGGCAGAGGTTTGCGGCGTAAACGGATGTCATCATATCAATATCCACGCCTGCCTCCAGCGCTTTTTTCGCTGCATCGGCGGCATCTTTCGAGCTTCTGTGGGCAACGGTTTCCAGAATGGCTGCAAAGTCAGAAATCAGCACGCCGTCAAATCCCATCTCGCCGCGCAGGATATCGCGCATCAGCCATTTGTTGGTGCTCGCCGGAACGCCGTTGATCGTGTTAAATGATGTCATCACCATCGCTGCGCCCGCATCAATGCCTGCTTTGTATGCCGGAAGATAGAATTCACGGAAGGTATGCTCTGAGAGCTCTACGGTGTTGTAATCTCTTCCTGCGACTGCTCCGCCGTAGCCTGCAAAGTGTTTGATGCAGGAGGCAACTTTTCCCGGTGTTTTTAAATCATCGCCCTGGAAGCCTTTTACGATCGCCTCGGAAAAGCGGCTGTTCAGGTACGGATCTTCGCCTGTGGATTCCACAACGCGGCCCCATCTCGCATCGCGCACAAGGTCAACCATCGGAGAAAAGGTAACGTGAAGTCCGGCCGCGGATGCTTCTTTTGCGGCTGCAGACGCGCACTCGCCGGAGAGCTCCGGATCAAAAGTGGCTCCCTGCGCCAGCGGCGCCGGGAAAATGGTCTTCATGCCGTGAATGACATCCATCATGAACAGCATCGGGATGTGATGCGGCTGTTTTGCCATGTAGTCATCCTGCAGTTTTTTCATCGTATCGGCACCGGCTGCACCGAGAATGGAACCGGCCATCTCCAGGTCCTCTTTTCCGATTCCCATGTCATTTGCCGGGCCGGTCAGGACGCTGTTTTCATCCCCGAGGTAAAATGCTCCGCTTAACTGAAGCATCTGATCTACTTTCTCTTTCAGCGACATATCCGCCAGCAGTTTTTCCAGATCTGTCTGTTTCATTGAAAAACCTCCCTGTTGTTATTTTCAGAATTTTCCTGTTTCTTATATCATTTGTTTCTATTTTACGGCATAACTCTGCATAAAACAATCACTTTTTTTTGACCTTTTCCTCAACGATTTTAACAAAAAAAGCGGGTTCCGCCGTTTTTTGATTTTCGGCAGAACTCGCTCCCTTTTTTATAATTTAATTCCTTTTAATGCCGCGGCAAACGCATTGTTCACCGGCTCTTCTGCCTCTTTTTTCTGTTTCTTCATATAAGCTGCCACATCGCGCTTCGTCACGCCGCCGCCCTCTTTTTTGCGGCGCTCTTGGAATTTTGTCATGCGCTCTTTGTGGCCGCAGGCGCAGACAACGTCGCATCCTCGCCCTTTCCGATCATCTCCATGCGCTTATGGCAGACCGGGCATCTCGCATTCGTCGTGCGGGAAACCGTCTCGCGGTAGCCGCACTCTCTGTCCTGGCAGACGAGCAGTTTTGCGTTCTTTCCATTCACCGCAAGCAGCCGTTTTCCGCAGTTCGGGCACTTCTTGTTCGTCAGGTTGTCGTGGCGGAACGTTCCCTCTTCCGTCTTGATCTCATCGATCAGTTCCACCGTGTAGCTACGGATCTCCTTCATAAACACATCGCGCCGCTTCTTTCCCTTTGCAATGTCGTTTAACTGCATCTCCCAGCTTGCCGTCAGCTCCGGCTTTTTCAAATCCGCCGGAACAGCTTCAGAAGCTGGCGTGCTTTCGAGGTCAGATAGATCTCATTGCCTTTTTTCTCCAGCAGAAAGCTGCGGAACAGCTTCTCGATGATATCCGCACGGGTCGCAACCGTTCCAAGGCCGCCCGCCTCACCGATCGTTTTTACCAGGCTGCTGTCGCGGTTTTCCATGTAGCGGACCGGATTTTCCATCGCGGAGAGCAGCGTGCCTTCCGTGAAGCGTGCCGGAGGTTTTGTCTTTCCTTCGCGGAGACTGATCTTCGGCTGCCCGATCTTCATGCCTGCCTCCAGAAGCGGCAGATTCTGCTCCCGCACCTCTTCTTTCGCCTCATCCTCTTCGTCGTACCGGTTATCCTCGTACGCCTCCTGCCAGCCTTTCTCGACCATGCGCTTTCCGCGCGCAGTAAAGCATTCCTTTTCGATGGAAGCCTGGATCACCGTCTCTTCATATACACACGGCGGCAGCAGTACCGCAAGAAAACGGCGCACAACAAGATCATAAATGCGGCGCTCCTCGTTCGAGAGTGCGGATAACTGCACGTACTGCTCCGTCGGGATAATGGCATGGTGATCGGAAACCTTCGCATCATTGACAAAGGAGAGCTTTCCGTTCAGCGGACTGCGCTTCGCCTGCTGGGCCAGTGCTTTGTACGGGCCGATGCTGACCGCATCCAGCCGCTCTTTTAACGTCGGCACGATATCTTTCGTCAGATACCGTGAATCTGTCCGCGGATACGTAAGGACTTTATGGGTCTCATAGAGGCTCTGCATCAGATTCAGCGTCTGTTTTGCCGAATAGCCGAACCGTGCGCTCGCATCGCGCTGCAGCTCCGTCAGATCGTAGAGCAATGGCGCTTCTTTCTGCTTTTTCTTCTTTTCTACGTTCTGTAAGACAAGCGGATACCGTTTTGCCTTCTCTGCGATCTGCTTTGCCTTTTCCGGATCAGAGATTCTTGTACCGCCCGATTTTTCATCTTTCCAGGTGTAGACCACACCGCCCGCCGCGGCCGTCACCGTGTAATACGGTTTCGGGACAAATTCACGGATTTCCTGCTCGCGCTGTGCGATCATGCAAGTGTCGGCGTCTGCACACGGCCGCAGGAAAGCTGTGCATTGTATTTACAGGTCAGCGCCCGCGTCGCATTGATGCCGACGAGCCAGTCCGCCTCGGCACGGGAAACGGCAGCGCGGTAGAGATTGTCGTACTCTTTCGCATCCTTCAGATTGGCAAAACCCTCACGGATCGCCTTGTCCGTCACAGAGGAAATCCAGAGACGCTTACACGGCTTCTGGTTATGTGCCTTGTCGAGAATCCACCGCGCCACCAGCTCACCCTCGCGTCCGGCATCGGTTGCAATGACAATCTCATTCACGTCTTTCCGCGCAAGCTGTGTCGCCACCGCATGGTACTGTTTTCCCGTCTGCGGAATGACCTTGATCTGCAGTTTTTCCGGCATCATCGGCAGAACTGCCATATTCCATTCCTTATACTTTTTGTCATAGTCTTCCGGATCTTTTAACGTCACCAGATGGCCGAGCGCCCAGGTAACGATATACTTGTTTCCCGCCAGCGCTCCGTTTTCTTTTTTGCTGCACCCCAGTACGCGCGCAATGTCGCGTGCCACGGATGGTTTTTCTGCAATTACCAGAGTTTTCATAAAATGTCTGCTCCTTTTATAGCTCTTTATACTGTTTTACAATTTCCTCCCGGTCTTTTCCGAGAATGAAGTAATAATCAATCTGTCCGTCCCCTGCGGTGTGAAGATACGTTCCAAACGTCCGTACATTGCACAGCAGTGCCGTACGGGACGCGGCGGCCGCAATGCCGTAGCCGCGGTTCGAAACAAGCAGCGGCATCCGCGCCTGCTTTCCGCCAAAAGAGACGTAGCGCGCCTTCGCGGTCAGATCCAGCCACTCGGTCGAAAGAATGCCTTTTGCTTTCAGCTTTTCGGAACCGCTCCAGTCGAAGAACGTCCATGTCATGCCGCCGTCGATCATGCGCGGCTCGTCACGCTTCTCGGAAAGGATTGGTTTGTTGTCCGGCGTCAGGAACTGCACCGCGCCGTCCTTTTTTTCTACCATGACGCGCAGCTTTTCCGTCTCGACCAGCACCGCCGTCTTCGATTCTTTCGCACTCCACGGAAACGCGGTATCTGCCTTCGGCTTCCAGTACGTGTCCTGCACTTTTGCGGTCACACCCTTTACGAAACTGATGCGGATCACCTCCGGCGTGATCGGGGTGATGCGTAAGATGCCGTACATGCTGGCAATCTCAACCGCCGATTTTCCTTTCTTCGCCCATTTCACCGCACACTTGATCTTCGAATGGCCCTTGATGCGCAGCAGCTCGTTTTCCGGGATTGCACCGAAAGCGTAAGGTGAGGTATTCAGGCGCTCCGTCTTCTCGCTTCTCCTGGTACCATACCTGCTCCGCCCGGTCTTTTTGCACTCTGCACTCCGGCCGTGCCCGTTCCATATTGCATTTCTGTCTGTGTTCCTGCACTCCGTCTGCTTCCCGGCGCTTTGCCGCCTGCCTTTCCATGATAAGCCGCACCAGCAAAAATAGATGACACCCCTTCCGGTGCACGCTGCTGCATTGTCTTTGCGGCAATTTCTTCTCCCGTTTCTGCCGCACCCCTCCGCGTTGCCGTACTGCCTTTTGCCATCACCGCTGTTCCGGTCGTGCTTGTATTTCCAGGCGCCATTCCCGGCCTCTGCTCCGGCTTGATCACAATCCGTTTCGGTCCATGGCTGTTCCGCTCGTCCATCTCCTGAATGCCGATCGCGCGGTTCTCCTCACGCGCCTCCTTCTGCGTCAGCGAAACCTTCTCATACTCTTTCGCCTTCGTCAGCGTCTCCATGGCAAATTCCTGATTGTGTCGGCCCTTCGGCGCTTCCTTTGCAAGAATTCCCGTCAGTTCTCCGGTATACAGTACGGCCAGCTCATGCAATGCACGCGTCGCCGCCACGTAAAGCAGCTTTACCTGTCCGTCATTTTCAGGATATTTTTCTTCCGTCGGATCAAGAAGCAGCACCGCATCGAACTCAAGACCTTTCGTATATGCCACCGGGAGCACCATCACGCCCTCGCCGAACTCTGCCGTCTCGAGATCCTCCTCCACAACCGGCACGTATTGTTTCAGCTTCCGCGCCGTATCCGCCGCTTCTGCCTCATCCCGGCATACAACGGCAATCGTCTCATATCCCTGCGCCTGCCATGTCTTGATTGTCTGAACACCCGCGGCGAGCAGCGCCGCTTCATCGTCAAATGCTTCTTTCCGCACCGCCGTTCCGTGCCGCAGCACCGGCTCCACCGGATAGATCGCAAAGTCCCCATGCCGCAGAATCTCGTTTGCAAAATCGGAGATCTCCACCGTATTCCGGTAACTCTTCCGCAGAACGCCGAACGCATCGTACGTGCCGGTCAGAATCAGCTTTTTCAGCTCCTCCCAGTCGTTCAGGCCGTAGGAAAAATGGATATTCTGCGACGTATCTCCCATAATGGTATACGTACAGTCACGCAGACAGTAATGAAGCACCTGGTAAGCCATCATCCCGAAATCCTGCGCCTCGTCGATGACCACATGGCTCGCCTCGCGCACGGGATCGTTTTCCTTGATCCGCTTATAGAGGTATGCCAGCGCCGCCAGATCATAGACATCAAAGGAGTTTTCCGGCACTTCCACCGCTTTTCCTTTCTCCGCCTGCTGCTCCAGAAACTGTAAATAGAGATCAAAAATGGATCCCCGCCATTTTCCATCTCCAAAATATTTCTCGTATTTCCGCTTCAGCGCCTTTTTTTCGCGCGCCGGAAACGTCACTTCTTTTCCCGAAACCTCGTTCTCAAATTTTGCCAGCAGGATCTCGTTCAGCATGCACATCTTTCCTTCCATGGAAAGTGTGGACTGCTCCCTGCAATAGTTATCAATATACTCGGCGTCCAGAAGCAATGTTCCCGTTTTTCCAGCCGCACCGGCTCCCGCGGAATCTGCTCTGCCTCGTACGTACGGCAGAAATTTTCCAGATCGAAAAACCAGCCGCTTCCGCCCTTTATGCTGTTTTTCTCATCCGCGCGTCGATGGTGTGTACCATGTACTTTTCTTCGTCCCAGTCCTCATACAGAAGCCGGATGAAAAGCTGCTCCATCGTCATCTGACGGATGCCGTACACATCGAGTTCCGGCAGAACGCTGGTAATGTAGTTCAGCAGAATGCGGTTGCTTCCAATGATATAGAAATCCTCCGGCCGGAAGTCCTCCTCGTAATTATAGAGGATGTACGAAATCCGGTGCATCGCCACCGTCGTCTTTCCGGAGCCAGCCACGCCCTGTACGATCAGATTCGTCTTCGGGGATCTGCGGATAATGAGGTTCTGCTCCTGCTGGATCGTCGCAATGATCTCACCGAGCACCGCTTTTTTGTTCTTCGCCAGATACTTTGTCAGCAGCTCATCGTTCGCTACCACATCGGAATCAAAAAAGTCTTTCAGATGGTCATTTTCAATCTCATACGTCCGCTTTCTTTTCAGATCAATCGAAAAAGTACCCTCTGAACTCACCGTATAGCTGCACGGCCCGGTGCTGTTCTCATAATAGACGGAGGAAATCGGCGCCCGCCAGTCCAGCACAACCGGTTCCGCCTTCTCATCGGAAATGCCGACGCGCCCGATGTAATAGGACTCTAAAAACGAAAGCCGCGGATCCTGAAAGTCAATCCGCCCGAAATACGGCTTCTTTCTCGCTTTTTCCAGCCGCGCCATGCCGTGCTGGTACGCATTCAGCTTCGCCGTCGCGTTGTTCCAGAGCGCCAGGCCTTCCGCCTCTTTTGCGTCGTACGTCTCCATCAGATCCGCCAGGTCCTCATTCGCCAGCCGGATATCCGCCTTCGCCTGTTCCAGATTCTGCTCGGCAATCCCGATCACCTTCGCAAGCTGTGCTTCCTCCTCTTCCCTCGTAAGTCCGGGAATCTCTGATTTTCTGATGCTTCTTTCCAGTTTCTCTTCTTCCACTTTGTGCCTCCTTTTTTACGAAAAACTTCTTCTACATCAGCCCGTTCTTTTGATTCTCTTATTTCCATCCCAATAGACTTTATTTTACCATGCACACGTCTCCCCGGCAAGATACTTCACCCGCTTTTTCGTGCATCAAAAAAGACACCATGCATCTTACACACAGTGCCTTTCCGACTTTTTTTCTTACTGAAGGTAATCCTTAAATTTCTTTTTAAATGCTTCGATATCGTTCGTATGGGCTTCCACAACCGCATCCGGGTTTCCGGCGATCATCAGGACACTCATCAGGGATTTCGCATCAAAGACGCATCGTCCTATTTTTACGTCAACGTCGTAATCCAGGCGTTTCACCATATTTACAAATTCTTCTACACTCTCTACTTCATCAAACTTTAACGGTAACGAAATCATATTTTCTGCATCCTTTCTGCTTTTTGGTCTTTTTTTCATGATTTTGAATTCTTTCTTTTATTTCCTTCAAAATCGGTCAAAAGCTTACACGATATTCCTTTTTTGCTGTTTTTTCTGAAAGTAGTAATGAAATCGCCTTCATTTTCGACTGACACTAAAATAGCATACATCTGTCTCACTGCAAATATCCGTTTTAGACAAAATTCGACGTAGTTTTACAGCAATTTGCTCATATGTTCCGTCTGATTCGTTAAGTTGTTTCTTTTCCGGCACTTTTTTTCGTCTGATCTGACTGGCCGGAAGGCCTTACTTGAGAATCACTCTCATGAAAAATTATTCGCTGAAAATAATATTTCGGATCTTCCGGGACAGGGTGTACGTTCCGGCATCTTTTTTCTGGGTCATCATCAGAAATGTCATATTCTGCTCCGGCACGACTTCCATGTAGCATCCAAGCCAGCCGTCCCAGCCGAACTCGCCCTTGCTTCCCAGCGTTACCGCACGCGTCGGATCTACCAGAACACGCATCAGATTTCCGTAGGAAAATCCTTCCAGACCGATCCAGTTATCAAAGCCTGCCTGCTGTACCGCGCTTAATGTGTGGCCTCCCAGAAATTTTACCGTCGCCGGACGGAGAATCTGTACACCGTTGTAGGTGCCGCCGTTCAGCAGCATCTGTGTAAATTTCGCATAATCGTCGATGGTAGATGCAAGGCCTGCTCCGCCTGCCTCATATGCCGGGCGGTACGCCATATCGTTCTGAATGCCAAGGTTATTGTCCAGATAACGGACAGACGGCTGTCCCTCCCTGCAGTCATACACCTTCGCCAGACGATCCTGCTTTTCTGCCGGAACCCAGAAATCGGTATCGTTCATGCCGAGCGGCTCGAAAATTTCTTTTTTCAGAAAATCCCCAAAGCGCATGCCGCTTGCCACCTCAATCACCGCACCTACGACATCCGCCGACGTTCCATAACTCCAGGACTGGCCCGGCTGATACAGAAGCGGGACTTTTCCAAGACGGTTTGCAAATTCTACTGTACTGATCGTTCCGCCGTTTTCTTCCTTAAGTCCGTGGATCACCTCCTGAAAAAAGTGCATCGGTCTGCCGTCCCGTCTCATCCGTTCCGCCGTACGTCAGCCCGGATGTCATATTCATAATATCCTCCAGAAGGATCTCCCGCTCCGCTTTTTCTATCTTCCCATCCGCTGTACATACAACCGGGTTCCGGAAGCCCGGCAGATACTTGCTGACCGGATCCGCCAGATCGACGATTCCGCGCTCTACCAGAATCATCATGGCCGTCGCGGTAATCGGCTTGCTCATGGAGTAGAGACGGAAAATATTATCGCGGGAAACCGGCTTTTTTGCTTCGATATCCGCATATCCGCTCTCCAGATAAACCTGCTCCTCTCCGTCTTTGATCACCATCAGAAGACAGCCCGGTGTCTCTCCTTTTGCAACGGACGCATCCATCACCTGCTGCAGTCTTTTCTTTATCACCTGTTCCATGGTATGTCCTAACCTCCATCTAAATTTCATTGTTTTTTCCTATTTTACCTCTCTTTTTGCCCCCTGTCATCTTTTATCTTGCTTTTCTTCTATCCTCATTGTCTTTTTTTCTGAAATCTTACAACTTTTCTGAAATTAAGAAAAACCATCAAAACCATCATTGCCCTATTCCGAAAAATATGCTATTCTATATGTA